>Ga0334889_1000987_pt1 | contig 40463 bp, 33 predicted proteins | sample GraSluR1_MG_2_FD_207222 | JGI IMG/M metagenome (GOLD analysis project Ga0334889, IMG submission 207222) | Sludge microbial communities from methane-producing bioreactor in Wageningen University, Netherlands - Granular Sludge_8_08-R1 | ecosystem: Engineered > Bioreactor > Anaerobic > Unclassified...
TGGCCAGCCAGGCCTCCAGGTACAGCAGGCCCAGGGGAGGCATGGTGTTGACCTCGGCGTTCACCGAGGTCGGCACCTCCGAGGAGATGCTGTGCTCGCGGGGCGGATTGACCAGCAGGACCTTCACGTCATGCTCCCCGGCCCAGGGCTCGGACCCACTGCAGGATGGTCCTGAAGTTCAACGAGAACAGCAGGTTGTACTCCGAGTAGCAGGTGGCCAGGCAGGACTGGCAGGGTGGGGGAGCCACCTGGCGGTAGGCCTCGGCGAAGCCCAGCTCCAGGGCGTTGGGGGCTGGCAGTTCGCCCACGGTCAGCGAGCAGGGGTAGAGGTCGCCGTTGGTGTCGATGTTGACGAAGAACTTGCCGCCCCAGCACTTCTTCCATCCCAGGCCGCCTTCGGCGGAGGTGTTGCGCTGGTAGTCCTTCCAGGCGGCCAGGTGCTCGAAGCAGCCCACGGACGTGCCGATCCGACGGCCTCGACGCTTCTGCTCGGCGAGGTACCTCAGGACCTGGGCGTATTCCTCGGCGCTGGGGCGCAATTCGTCGTTGATCCCGAAGAGCTCGTTGTGGTGCAGGACCTGGAAGGTGGGCACGAAGCCCCGGCGATCGGCTTCGTCCAGGATCCAGTCCACGTGCTGGATGTTGTGGCGGGTCAGCACCGTGATGGTCCACACCGTCCGGCCGGGCGGGATGCAGTCCAGGGCCGCCATGACCTTCTTCCACGAGCCCGGCTCGCGGTTGGCGTCGTGCGCCTCTTCCGGCCCGTCCAGCGAGAGGATCAGGTGGTCGAGGTGGTCCAGCAGCTCCCGGCGCTCAGGCAGCAGGTAGCCGTTGGTGTCCAGGGTCACATACAGGCCCCGCTGCCGGGCATGGGACACGATCCGGGTGATGTCGGGGCGCAGCAGCGGTTCTCCGCCCCACAGGCCCAGCCTCTGGGTTCCCATCTCCGCCATCTGGTCGATCAGACCGCAGATCTGTTCGGTGCTCATCTCCTTCTGGGCCCGGGAGGGGATCCGGCAGTAGCGGCACCGGGACTGGCAGGTGTTGTTGGTCGAGAGGATCGCAAAGAGGGGGTAGTCCACCCCGGCCACCCGGCTCTTCAGGACCGCGGTCCCGGCGCGGACCATGGTGGAGAACTTCATGGTGGAGGGCCGAACCCGCGCGGCTCGGCCTACCGCCTCGGCCATCCGGTCCAGATCACGCTCGTTCAGGCCGGGGTAGATCGGCAGGTGCAGTTGCCGGGTCTCCAGGCGCTCGGCCTCGGGACAGGGACCGAACTGTTCGACCCTGCCGGCCAGGACGCCCACCCGGGTGACCGGGCGAAGATACCCGGGCGAAGAGTCCACCCCCAGCCGGAAGAGCTCGCGAGCCAGGGCCTGGCGATCCGGCCAGGTGACCACGAAGCTCATGAAGAGGTGCCGGCCCTCGGCCGGAATCTCCGGCAGGCCCAGCTCGGGAAGGTCCAGCGCCTGCAGGCGTTCCAGGAGTGCCAGGCCATTGGCGGCGCGGCGCCGGTTGTGCTCTTCCAGCCGGGGAAGCAGTCGCAACCCCAGGGCCGCCTGGAGCGGCGAGGGACGGCTCGGCGCGCGGGGAGGCTCGATGCTGAAGCGCTCTTCAAAGAGGGGGTGCAGAAGGTCCCGGCCGGCGCCCAGCCAGCCTGCGGCCAGGGCGGGATAGACCCCGGCCGCGAAGAGCGCCCGGGCGGTGGCCACGCGGAAGGCCGCAGCCTTGACCAGCGTGGGCACGACGCGCCGGTCCGCCAGGAGGGGGGCGTCTCCCAGAAGCTCCTCCAGCCTCTCGGCCAGATCGGCATCCTGGACGCCCACCATCCCTCCACCCAGGGTGGTGTAGTTCTTGGTCAGGGCAAAGGAGTAGAAGCTGGCCACCCCCGAGACGCCGGCCGGGAGCTGTCCGGAGCGCGCTCCCAGGCCCTGGGCGCAGTCCTCCAGCAGGATCGCGCCGCGCCGACGGGCCTCGGCGGTGAGCTCGGCCACCGGGGCCGGGCAACCGTACATGTGGGTGGCCACCACCACCCGGACGCCCTGCCAGGCCTCCTCGGGGATCTGCTCGCAGCCCATCGTCCACGTGCCGCGCGCGATGTCGGCGATCCGGGGGGTCAGGCCGGCCGCCACCACCATGGCCGGCATGGAAGGATGGGTCCAGGCCGGCATCAGGACCACGGCCCCCGGGGGCAGGTTCAGGGCCTTCAGGGCCAGGTACATCCCCAGACGGGCCGAGGGGACGAAGAAGGCCCGACGCAGTCCGACCTCCTGGGCGAAGGCGGCTTCCAGGCGGGCCAGTTCCTCCGGGCCGTGGCGCCCGATCCGGCCCAGCGCCCAGGTCAGGTCGGAGGGCTCCAGGGCCAGCCCGAAGCGAGGCAGGGGAAGCGCGAATCGGCTCATCGGGATCAGGCCCTGGCCACGGCGGGTTCAGGTGTTGGCGTCGCCGGGGGGCGGGTCTTCAGCAGCTCGTCGCGGACCTGGCGGGTGCGCTCGTTGGCCTGGGCCATCCCGTCCAGAAGCTCGCCGGCCAGGGCGAAGGCGTTCTCGATGGAGTGGTCCATGTTGTTGTACCAGAAGCGCCCGGTTCGCCCCAGCAGGTGCAGGTTCGGGAAATCCTGGAGGTCTTCGAAGGCCTGGTCCAGCCTTTCGGGGTAGCCCACGTGGTAGACCGGGTAGGCGTCGCGGACCCTCTCGATCTTCATGGCATGGATCTGCGCCTCGTCGCGGAGGGCCTGCACCCGCAGCAGATCCTCGACCACCTGCCGGCGCACGCGGGCCGGGTCCTCCCACAGGAGGTCTCCCTCCTGGCAGGGGATCTCCAGGCACAGCCCCCCCCGGCCCGAGGGCACGGTGTGCGGAGAGAAGCTGGCCGGGTTGGAGAGACGCGAGAAGACCAGGTCCTTGGCTCCGAAGTAGCACCATTGATAGTCGTGCACCGGAGGGCTGTCCAGCAGGATGTTGTACACGACGTGCGAGCGATAGGAAAGGTTCGGGGCCGGTCGATGCAGCATCCGGGCCAGCTCCGGGACGGGGCCGCTCCAGGCCAGGACTTCACAATCCAGGGTCCGGTCGTCCAGGACCAGTCGTTGGAGTCCTTCAGGGCCGGTCTCCAGTCTCTGGGGGACCTTGCCGGTCAGGATCTCGCCGCCCGCCGCGACGACCTTCTCGGCGCAGCGCCGCCAGAAGGCGTGCACGCCATCGCGCCGGGGATACAGGAAGTTCAGCTCGCGGGGCTTGGGGATCAGCATCAGCTTGAAGATCTCGGCCAGCGAGGCGGTGTTGACCTTCTCGTCGATGGTGGCGCGTTCGACGCCGACCTTGGCCCAGTTCTGGTGGGTGTCCGAGGCGGGAATGCCCAGGAACTTCTCGGTGTAGTCCCGGAAGAAGGTCTGATACAGGGTGCGCCCGTAGCGGCGCAGCACGTAGTCCTCGAACGAGACGCTGTCCTCCGAGGTCCGGGCCGCCTTGCCCAGCAGGTCCAGTCCGGCCCGGAGCGCGATGCCCAGGGGGAGCTTGGGCAGGGTCTCCAGGCGCAGGGGCCAGGAGTGGTAGTGACCCATGAAGTGGACGGCGGAGGTCCGCGAAATCTCCAGGAAGTCGTCGCCCATCACCTCGGTGAGGAAGTTCCCGACCACGGGGTTGGCCGAGTAGAACCGGTGGGGGCCGATGTCGAAGTGCCACTCGTCGTAGTGGAAGCTGCGGGCCAGTCCGCCCACCTCGGATTCCTTCTCGACCACGGTGACGGGCAGGCCCGCCTTGGTCAGGAGATAGGCCAGGGTCAGTCCGGCGGCGCCCGCACCGACGACGACGTAGCGCTTCAAGTCTTGTCCTCCCTGGCTTTCGGGGCCAGCGTCTGGGTTCCGGGCCTGCCGGTTGTGCAGGTAATATACCATCCCCTCCCGGCCGATTCAAAGATTCCCGGGAAGTGGGCTGTGGTTTCGACCGCGGGCGTGCGCCTGGAGGCGGCTCAAGGCTCTTGGTCGGGCATCTCCTGGACCTGGCGGGCCAGGTCGGCGAAGAAGTCCCGCTCGGCGGGATCCAGGCCCGTGCGCAGGCCTCGTCGGAGAAGCTGCAGGGCCCGGTCCCTTCGGCCGTTCTCCAGGTGCAGGAGACCCAGCATCGCGTCGGGCAGGCCGTCGCCGGGGCGGGCGATGCGCATCCGGGCGACGAGCGCTTCGGAGGCGTCCTGGTCTCCCAGGCGGAAGAGCGCCTGGGCCTGGGCCAGCTCGAACTCGGGGCTGGCCGGATAGATCCCGGCTGCCTCCTCGGCGACCCGGGCCAGGCCGGCCCAATCCCCCAGATCCGCGAAGAGGTTGGCGGCGCTCTGGGCCAGGCGGAAGGTCACCGCCTGGCGGGTGGCTTGGGCGAGGGCCTCGCTGGCCCGACGCGGTTGACAGGTCCGGATGAAGAGGTCAGCCAGGGCGTGCTGGACCGGAAAATCCTCGCCGGCAGCCCTCAGGAAGTCCTCGGCCTGCGTCCAGCGCTCGTCCTCCAGGGCCAGCAGGCCGCGTCCGAAGAGCGCGTTGGACGAGGAGGGGGGCCTTGCCAGCTCGGCATCCAGGGCCTGGCGCGCCGGGCCGGCGGGGCTGGCGACCACCAGGGCGCGCATCAGGGCCTTGGATTCGGGGTCGAGCTTCAGGCCTTCGCGACAGGCCCGGATGCGCGAGGGCGGGTCCAGTCCGGGGTCCATCGCCTTCTTCAGAAGCTCCAGGGCCCGCCCCGTCGGCAGCATCGGGGTCAGGTCCCGCGATCCCGTCAGGGAGGGAAGCGTCAGCGAGGGGGTCGAGGGAGCTCTGCGCGAGACCAGTTCCTGATGCAGGACCAGGCCCACCTCCGAGTCCCGGGCCCCCTGGACGGCGAATCCGCGGCTGCCCCGCCCCTCCCAGGCCACCACGTAGGCCGGGTCCAGTTGCCCCAGCCGGGTGGTCCGCGTGTCGGCGAACCGGCCCATGGTCGGGTCCATGGGCAGCCAGCCATAGGGCTCGATCCAGGCTTCGGCCCAGGCGTGGGCGATCCGGAGCTGGGGGGTCTCGGGTCGCAGGAAGACCCCGGCGACGTAGCGCGCCGGGATTCCGGCGGCCCGCGACAGGCTGACCAGCAGTCCCGCGGCGTCGGAACACTGGACGACCCGCGAGGCCAGGGACTCGTGGTCGTCCTGGGAGGGGCGGGTCAACTGGTAGTCCAGGCCCCGGACGAAGTCATACAGGCGCACCAGGCGGTAGTAGGGGTTGTGCTCGTCGCCCACCACGGCCGCGGCCGTCCGGAGGATCACGGGGTCGTCGGCCAGGATTCCAGGCTCGGCCACCAGGAAGCGGGCCGGCCCGCTTCCCGGCGAGCGGACCTGGCTGGCGTCCGGACAGAAGGCGGCGCCCCGGCGCTGGACCACGGTCTCGACCTGGGCCTGGACCGAGGCGCCCGCGGGGATCTCGTTCCATTCGTAGACCGCCAGGCGATTGCCGAACGAGTCGGTCACCTGGCGGTCCGGGGCGGGCTGAAGGGAGGTCTGGCGGACGGTCTGCCAGCCTCCGCGGTCCTGCGGAAGAGGCATCTCGACCCGGACCGAGTTCGGCTTGGACCCGGAGTTGCGGCAGGTGATCTCCCAGCGCAGCTTCCAGGTGACCTCTTCGAGCAGCAGAGGGCCCTGAGGGGAGGTGCGGGCTCCGGGTGGGTGGGGCGCCTCGGGAACCCGGCCGGGAGTGCAGGCCGCCAGGGCGACCAGGAGCAGGAAGAGCGGAAGAACGCGGCTCACGCCAGTATTATAGCCAGTCTGTCGAGGCGGGCAGGGGAGGAATCCTCCTTTCCGGAAAAGAACCCACGGGCCGGCGATCGGGTCAGGACGAACGGCCCCGGGTGACGGTCGGAACAGGAGGCGGTGTGAAGCGCACGACGCGGTGGATCATGCTGGTCTGGGCAGCGGCGATCGGGGTGAGCCTGCTGGCGAGCTCGGCAGGCCTGTGCAGCAGCGAGAAGAGCCACACCGGGCAGGACTTCGTACGCATCCAGAAGATCACGCCCCGCACTGGAGCGGACCTGCCCACCCCCACGCTGCTCCCCTTCCACCTGGAAGTCTCATGCACCCTGAAGTCGGCCTCACGCGGGAAGGTGCGGGTGGGGGTCTTCCGCCTGCGCCCCGGGGCCAAGGGCTCGGCCTTCCAGCCCCTGGCGCCGCCTCTGGAGAAGGACGTCGTGCAGGGCAAGCAGACCCTGGTCCTGAAGACCGAGCCGGTCGCCCTGAAGTCCGTCTCGGAGAAGAACGCCCAGATCGCCGTGGTGGTCAATCTTCGCGACGGGGCGGGCAAGGAGTTGGGCTGGGCCACCAGCCACAACTTCCTGAGGGGCTCGCTTTCGGTCCGTCCCGAGAAGGCGTCGGCCGTGCGCAATTCGTTGCAGGTCCTCTCCTTCTTCCCCAAGGTCGGCTCGTTGCAGACCGGCCAGGGCCACACCTTCACCGTCAACATGCGCTACTCGGTGGCCGCCGCTCCCTGGGGCTTCGTCAACCTGGAGCTGGGCGAGCGCGGATCGCAGGGGCAGGTGGGCCCGTGGTATTCGGTGGTGGTTCCGGTGCGCACGGGGACCGGGCTGCTGCGGGTGACCACCCGCGATCTCTTCCTGCCGGCTGCCTACACCAACAAGCAGATGGAACTGGGCATCCCGTTCCGGGTCGATCCGCTGGGGGGCACGGTCGACATCCTGCGCTTCGGTCCCTGGGCCCTGACCCGGCCCGATGTGCGCTGAGCCTCCGCTCTTCGCGACCTGTCGCCCCCGAAGCTTCTGCCGGGACTTCGTCGAGGTTCGCCAGAGCAGCACGCAGCTCCTGATGTTCATGGCCTGCGTGCTGGGCCTGAAGCCGCTGATGGACGACTGGATTCCGGTCGGGCTTCTGGAGGACTACCGGCGGATGTGCCGGCGCCACGGGCTGCACGTCCGAGCGGACGTCACCAAGGTCCTGGTGTCGCGTGCGCGGGCCGAAGCGCAGGCCCTGGGAGGGAAGACCCTGTCCTCGACGGTGGCCCTGGGGTTGCCGCTGGGGGCTCCGCTGCCGGAAGAGGCCCGGGCGCAGGCCCGACTGCACGTCTTCCTCAGCCGGGATCGGGACCTGCTGCGCCACGGGATGTGGTACCCGGTGATCGTCAAGGACCGGGTCCTGTGGCCTCCCTTCGCGGACGTCCTGGCCTACGGTCGCATGCTGGGCTACCCCGAGTGCTGCATCCGCTTCTTCCGCCAGCGCAACGATTGGAGCCGCTTCAGCTTCCTGGCGGAGATCCACCGCGAATCGCGAGGTCGGCCCCGACACTGGCTGTGCAACCCCCTGACCAAGGACCGCACCTGTTCCTACATCTACCACATGCCCTGTCGCTGGGACTGCTCCGCCACGCGCGAGCTGGCCGGACGGCTGCGCAGCGAGGTGGCCCGCCGCGAGCCGGAGCTGGTGCGCCAGGTGGACCGCCACCTGCGTCTGCCGGCCCTGGTCTTCTATGAGCGCAAGCACTTCATCCTGGACGGAACGTTGCATGGGAATCGGATCGAGTACCGGGCCGTCCATCATCCGGACGCGGATCCCGAAGGTCAGGCCTTGCAGCAGCGACTGGCCCGGGGGGATGCCCTGGAGCTGGAGGGGGACACGGTCCGGGTCTTTCGCCAGGGCGAGCTGGTGGACCGGATCCAGGCGCGTTCGGAGGGGTTCGCCCCCGAGCACCCCTTCCTGATCCAGTTCGACCAGGACTGAAGCCTTCAGCGATCCTCGTCCGGCAGGAAGCGGTCCAGGGCCACCGCCGCGCCGGCCTGGGCCATGGGCGGGGCGATCCAGGCGGCCGCCTCCTGGACATGTTCGGGGGCTGTTCCCATCGCCACCCCGGTCCCCACCAGGCGGAAGACCGGCAGGTCGTTCTCGTTGTCCCCGACGAAGAGCACCCGCTGGGGCGGGATGGCCAGATATTCGAGAAGTCGGGCCACCCCCGAGCCCTTGTCCACGCCCGGGGCGGTCCCCTCCAGAAGGTCGGCGTGGGTCCGGGTCAGCCCGACCCGGGATCCGAAGCGCCGGCGCAGCCAGGCCGTCATGTCGGGTTGGTCCGGCGGGTTGACGGCGATGAACTTCAAGACCCGCTCGTCGGGCTCCAGGGGCCCGAAGCCCACCAGGCAGCGGGGAGTGCCGAAGAGGTGGTCATAGTAGGACGGCTCGCGCTCCTCGCGGTTCTGCAGCACCCGCAGGGGGTGGCCCTGGCGGTGGACATACAGAGCCACCACGTGGCGGGCCCGGCGGGCCCAGGCCACGACCTCGTGGCTGGTCGGTCGATCCAGGGGCTCTTCGTGGAGGATCTGACCGGTCTGGGCAAAGCCCACCACGGCTCCCTGGGAGGCCACGACAGGAAGGCGGATCCCCAGGCTCCGAACCAGGGGGCGGACGTAGTCCAGGGTTCGGCCGGTGGCCAGGGTGACCGGGGTTCCGGCCTGCTGAACCCGGGTCACGGCCTGGACGACGCGGGGATCGATGCAGGGATCCGCGCCCGGATCCAGGATGGTCCCGTCCAGGTCCAGGAGGACCAGGTCGAAGCGTCTCATCGGAGGTGACCTCATGCAGGGAAGGATTCAGGAAGGTGTCCTGGAGGCGGAGTTCCAGGCTGCCACGGGGTGGCTCCTGCCGCCTCGGGTCGCCAATCGCCTGGAGGCGGGCGTGGCGCGCCAGGACACGGTGTTCCAGGGCCTCTCCCTGTGGGCCTTCGACCATCCGGAGGCGCTGGCAGACATGCGCCGGCGGGCCGTCGAGTGGGTCCGACGTTGGCCGGAACCCCGGACCTGGGAGCTGTCGGGCTACCTGGAATATCTGGCGGGGGACTGGGCCGCGGCGGCCCGGGCCTTCATGGCCTCCCTGGAGCAGGAACCCGAGAACCTGGACGCCTGGGTGGACCTGGCCTTCTGCCTGAAGCATCTGGGCCTGGCCCTGGGCGAGTCCATCCTCTTCGATCACGACCTGTGGGTCCGCCTTCAGTGCCAGGAGCGCGGGCCGCTGACCCTGGCCTCGCTGAACCGGCTGCATTCCCAGGTCCAGAAGTCCCCCGACAGGCTGGAGGCCACCTCGGTGCGGTGGGTGGCCCCGTACCTCTAGTATTCCAGGAACTTGTTGGTGGTGCTGTTGTACTGGGGGAAGCCCGCGGGGGCCTTGCCCTTGTGGCGCTCGCCGGTGCAGTAGAGGCGGTACTGGTAGCCCTCCAGGCTGGCCTCGGGCACGGCCAGGCCGTAGTCGCCATGGGCGGGGTGGTTGCCGCCCCCCGGACAGCGGGGAAGCTCGGGAAGCCCGTACTCCGCATAGAGGATCTGCGCAAGCGTCTCGGGGTAGAACATCGCCTCGGACTTGTAGCGCTCCATGGCCTGGTTGATCAGGACGATGTTGGCCTGGCACTGCTGGAATTCCGCGTCCCGATTCAGGCTGCGGAAGTGGCCCAGGGTGACCATGCCCAGGATGGCCAGGATGGCCAGGACGAACATGATCTCGACCAGCGTGAACCCCTCGGCACGGGGGGCACGGTCTCGGCTCCGGGGGGGGGGCTGCGGTGTGGACTCAAGCATGATGAAGGTATTCTAGCACGGAGTCGGAGCTCTTTCCATGAGGATGGCGCCTCTCTGCCGGTCGCCTCCGGGACGGCATTCTTCGACGCGGAAAGGGCTGGCGGGGATGGCCTCGAAGGACCCTGCAACCGTTGGGAACCCTTGAAGAGCCCGCCCCTGGCTGCTAAGGTTACCGGGAGTGGTCTTCGGGGCCGGCCCCGGCGGTTCCACGGATTGCCCCGCGTGGGAGGAACGATGATCCGGGCCAGCAGTACATCCCGGCGAAGTGCAGGTTTCACCCTCCTGGAGCTGGCGGTGAGCATGACGGTTCTCGCCATCCTGGCGGCCATCGTGGCTCCCCCCTGGGCCCGTTATCGCGCCCGCATGCGGGCCTACTCGTCGGCCCACGAGCTGCGGGCCGAGCTGACCTACATCCAGGGGCGCGCGATGGACCTGGAGGGCGAGTGTTGGGTCCAGGTGGACAGCGCGGGGCAGTATTCGGTGTTCGTGACCGACCCCGCCACCGGGTCCGGCGAGCTCTATCGGCAGGTCAACGTCGCCCCGGAGGGCCTGACGCTGTCCTCGCCAGGCAAGAGGCTGCTCTTCGGGCCTCGGGGGTGGGTGGACCCGGACAAGTCCGACGTGGCCTACGACGACTCGGCCGGGATCCGGATCTATACCATCACCGTCTCGGCTCCGGGGGTGGTGGACGTCCCGGTTCGCATCTACCTCAACGGAAGGATCGAGGTCCGCTGATGAGTCGCTCGCCGCGGCCTGCACGCCCCCGGGGCGTGGCCCTGATCTCCGGCCTGATGGTGCTGGTGATCCTCCTGATCATCGCTTCGGCCTTCGTCCACCTGACGGCTCGGGACGTCCGCTCGTCCCAGACGGTGGGGGATTCGCTGCTGACGCTGTACCTGGCCGAGGCGGGTCTGGAGTACGCCATGTGGCTGAACAAGCACAACATGGCGTTGTATCCGTCCATCACCTATAACGAAAAACACCCCGACGACACTCCCTACGTTATCTCACCTGGCGAGATCTCCAATCTTCTGGTCGGGGATGGGGGAACGGCCCAGGAGCGGGTTCTGCTCAACGATCTGGCCTTCGACGATCGCTTCGACGCCACCGATGCCTGGTTGCGCAACAACCACCACTGCGGCACCTTCGAGGTCCGTCAGACCGTCGAGCAGGCTTCGGGCTCGACGAATATCTGGATCGTCCGGATCGTCTCCATCGGTCGGGTCCGCCAGGTCCCCCAGAACTGGTCCTGGGAGAGCGAGGTGCTGGACCGGACCGACCTGGCCAGTGCCGACTGGAAGGTCCGCTCGAAGCGCACGCTCTACGCCGAGGTCCGCGTGGACACCTCCACCGGAACCCTGACCACCCCCACCGAACCCGCCGAGATCGAGGAGGCCAGATGGTACGAGCGCTTCCGCTGAGCCGGGAGGGGACCCGCGCGTCGGGCGTCACCCTGCTGGAGATCCTGGTGGCCGTGGCCGTGCTGGCGGTGGGGCTGTCCACCATCTTCCAGATCTTCCCGATGGGCTTTGCCGCCTCGGCCAAGAGTTCGGCCCAGACCACGGCCTACGAGCTGGCCGCCCGCAAGCTGGAGGACGTGCGCAACAACCACCTCTTCGGCGGCATCCCCTCCGACCCCGACATGTACTGGGGAAGCGTCAACGCCCCCAACCCGGATGGCGGCTCCTTTGCCGAGGTCAACACCGACAGGGCCTTCCGGGCCTTCCCCGGGGACCTGACGCCCGAGCGCAGCTTCTTCTATCGGGTCCACTGCGTCCCGGTGGTCGATCCCCCCCCTCCGCGCACCGCCCAGGCCGACATGCGGCCCCCCAAGTATCTGGAGTATCCGCATATCCTGGACCCTGACTCCACCGAGTTCTGGAAGACCCAATGGCGCGGCTTCGCCTCGATGTACCGGGTGACGGTCACGGTTCGCGGCCCCCTGAAGACCCTGGCCGAGGCCCAGGACGACCAGTGGACCAACAGCCTGGCCCAGAAGGGGGCCGTCGAGGTCAAGCTGGTCACCTACGTGGCCAACAAGAAGCTGGGCGAGGCCCTGCTGGCCATCGACCCGAACTGCGATTACGAGACGGGCGATAGTGCTGCGCATTACAATTCGGGGTCGAAGCCAGTCCGCGAGAAATCCTTGATCGATGTTGACCCGGTGGATGGAAGATTGGATGCGACGCCGGCACCAGGGGCCAACTTCGTCCACATCAAGGGCCTGGACGGGGGCGATCCCTTCCCCGAGAACTTCACGGTGCTCAACCGCAACACTTTGTCGGCGACCGAGATCAACGATACCGGGCCGACGGTGGTTGTCCATGAGGGCAGCCTGGACGAGGTCAAGGACCGGGAACTTCATCTCTTGCCTCCGGGCTACCATACAGATCCTCTCCAGATGCGGGGATATGGTTTGAACCGGACCGGCACCGACAACGTCCTGATCGTCTACAAGGTCTCGGAGGGGCACTTCATCGCCGAGAGCAACAAGATCGTCGCCATCCACCCCCCGGGGACGCAGACCGCGGGTTACTCCGGCACAGGCAATACCCTGTGGCGTCTGGACCTGCACAACCCGCTGATCGCCTCGGATGGGGACTTCGACGGGCGCCACGGCTCCGGCGACGACACGATCGGCTTCAGCAGTCGCCTGATGGATGATACGCTGGACCCGGACACCTCTTTGAAGAAGTCTGGGCCCAATGGTAGATTTGGGTATCCCGCCTGGACCGTCGGCAACCCGACGACCGACGGCACCCGGGTGCGATTCCTGATGAGGCTGGAGAAGTGGCCACGATGATGCGCAGACCCCTCCCAATCGGCCGGGCCGGCTTCTCGCTGCTGGAAGTGCTGGTGGCCGTGGGCCTTTTCTCGATCTTCACCCTGACCCTGACCCGGCTGATGATGGGGGGCATGCAGACCTTCCAGCGGGGGCAGGCCATCTCGGTCCTGCGCAGCGATCTGCGCTCGGCCCTGGATCTGATCTCGGCCGACTTCCGCCAGTCGACGCCGGATTCGTTCCCGTACGCCTCCTGGGTGGACCAGCGGGACCTCGAGCTGGAGTTCCGGCGCGCCGTCTTCGAGGGCGACGACGAGCCCGCCGACCTGATCATCATCACCTACGAGATCGACCCCACGACCAACTTCCTGACCCGAAGCGATGGCGCCCACGAGGTCCTGGTGGCCGAGAACATCCTGGTGGGGGCCCGGCCGGGCGAGAGCACGGCTTCGGACCTGTACCGCTCCTACTTCCGGGCCACCGCCAATCCCGGGTACGGGCCGGAGACCGACCGGGACTACTTCACCCTGGAGACCCGGCTGACCGGCATGCGCTACAGCGGGGCCCAGGAGCAGCGCCTGTCGATGGTCACCTGGACCTCCCAGCGGACCACCCCCTCCCTGAACATGACCTACCCGCGCCTCAGCGGCATCGCCGAGCCGCTGGCTCCCGTCACCGACCTGGGCCGGCCCGGCCCTCCTCGAGCCCGCGTCGAGGCTCCGGAGGTGGGCTGGTGAAGGGTCCGGCCCGGTCAGGTCGAACACGTTCTCTTGGGCCCGAGGCGGCTCGGGAAGGCAAGGAGGTCTCCGGCAAGTGGACGTCTCACTCGGACTGAGTCAGGCGGTGGCCGCGGCAGCGGCCATGGCCCTTTTGCGTTCGCCCCGGCATGCCGGCTCGGTCTATCCGCTGGACTCGGGTCGGCTGCTGTTGAGCGTCAGCCTGCTCCGCAAGGGGAGTCCGCCCGCGCACGACCTGGAGGGCGAGGCCTGCCCGCAGGTGGGCACCAGGGAGGGGAAGCTGCGACTGCTGGGGCGATCGGATGTCTCCCCGCAGGCCCTGGCCAGGGAGTGTCAGGCCTTCCTGGCCCCCGGGGTGCAGGGCTTCCCGGTTCTGCCCGTGCGCCTGCTGCCCGGCCGGCGGAGTCGGACCCGTCGGGCCTCCCGGTCGCTGGTGCGGGGCTACGAGACCGCGTTGGTGCGCCCGGCCCAGGCCCTGGCCGTGTCTGGCTTGTTGACCTTTGGTCTGGCCGCCCTGACGACGTGCCCTCAGGCCGGTCGGACCGGGGTTCCCCTGGCCGGGGATGCGGGCAGCTCCTTCCAGCCGGCCCGTTGGTCTGGCCAGGTGCTGCTGGCCGACATCTCGGCCCCCCATCCCCATTCCTTCCGGCGTGGCTGGGTCACCAAGTGGAACTCCCACAACAACACCATCACGATGTCGCACTCGAATGATGCCGCGATTTACCATTCCAACACCAACCTGGTGCCTCACTCGAACTCAGCGCTGGTCCCCCACTCGAACTCGGCGCTGATCCCCCACTCAAACTCTGCGCTGATCCCCCACTCGAACACGGCGCTGGTCCCCCACTCGAACTCGGCGCTGATCCCCCACTCAAACTCAGCGCTGATCCCCCACTCAAACACCCCTCTGGTGGCCCATTCCAATACGCCGTTGGTGGCCCACTCCAACACGCCTCTGGTGGCCCACTCGAACTCACCGCTGGTTGCCCACTCGAATACGCCGCTGGTGGCCCACTCGAACTCGCCGCTGGTGGCTCACGCGAACACCGCGCTGGTGGCCCACTCGAACACGCCGTTGGTGGCCCACTCGAATTCACCGTTGGTGGCCCACTCGAATACGCCGTTGGTGGCCCACTCGAATACGGCCCTGGTGCCCCACACCAACACCGACACCCGACCCTACAAGTAAGCCCCGCATTCCAGGAGGTTCCCTGACGATGAGACAGATCAGAGTGGTGCTGCGCGGGCCGGGGGCGGGGGCCGGGTGCCCGGTCTGGCCAAGCGAAGCGACCCTGCGGGCAGAGTTGGGGGCGCTGTCTTCGAATCGTGCCTGGTTCCAGCCGGAGTCCGTCCGGGTCCGCCTGTCCAGGTCGCTTCGGGCCGTCCTGCCGCCGGCCGACTGGGAACTGCCCCTGGTGGGGAGGGCGGCGGCCTTCACCCTGGCCACGGCAGGGGTCCTGGGAGGCCTGTCGGGAAGCGCCCAGGCTTCGCCCCAGGCGATCCTGTTCACGCCGCCCGCCATGGAGTCGTCCTCGGAGGCCTCCTTCATGCCCACAGACCGGCCCCCGGAGGTGGTGCTGCTGGAGGCTCGCGAGGTGCGAGGAGCGGATTCCCTGCGCTACACGCCCGGGGCACCCCTGACCGACCAGAGCGGCCATCCGATCCTGATCGCCGCCTATCACTCGAACCTGCCTGGAACCACCCACTCGAACTCGCCGGGAAAGGTGCATGCCAACACGCCGTCGACGCCGCATTCCAACACGCCCGGCAAGGTCCACGCGAATACCCCACCGACGCCCCACGCCAACACGCCGTCGACGCCCCACTCCAACACGCCCGGCAAGGTGCATGCCAACATGCCGTCGACGCCCCACTCCAACAACCCCGGGAAGGTCCACGCCAACACCCCGCCGACGCCCCATGGAAACTTCCCTGGCAAGGTCCACGCCAACACGCCTTCGACGCCCCACGCCAACACGCCATCGACACCGCATGGAAACTTCCCTGGCAAGGTTCACGCCAACACTCCGTCGACGCCCCACTCCAACCTCCCCGGGAAGGTCCACGCCAACACCCCGTCGACGCCCCATGGAAACCTCCCCGGCACGCCTCACGCCAACACCGATCCGGTCCCCCACGCCAACAGCCATGGGATCACCCACACCAACCTGGTCTGGTCCAATCACAGCAACGTGCCGGGAGGCCACACCGACAGCCATTGGCAGAACCACGGCAACGCGCCGCCCAGCGGGGGCACGTTCCACACCAACATGGTCCAGGGCGACTACGTGTTCTGAGCCGGCGCCGGGTCCCACCCCCGCCTGTGCGGCAGGCCCGCCCGCCTGCCGCACCAGTTTTTCCGGACCCCGGGCCAGGCCAGGGCGTCGCGGACTCTCCAGGAAGGTCAACATGCTCGAACTTCGCGGTCCCGTCAGCATTGAACTGCTCCTCCGGGATGCCCAGGGAGGCCTGCCGGCTGCCGACTGGGTCGGGATCATCCACAAGCTGGGGGAGTACGTCAACGAGTTCCGGATCGCAGGCGAAGAGCCGGTCGAGCACCCCGAGCTCTTCGAGATCCTGGCGGCCTTGGACCGGACCCGCAAGTTCTTCCATCTGGTCACCCCGGGGCAGTGGAGCGATGCCGAGGGCTTCCTGGGGAAGCTGCGACGTCTGTCCTACTTCGGGTCGTTCGTCTTCGAGTTCCCCGGGCACACCGCTGAGCTCTGCCAGGAACAGGGGTTTGCGGGGCACGCCCGCCAGGTCTCCTCGTTGCAGAAGGCCCTGGCCTCGGCCTTCGAGGTCAACACGCGCACCCGGATCACCCGCCAGAACTGCGAGCAGGTGATGGAGATCGCCGAGGAGGCCTTCCGCCTGGGGGCCCGCTACGCCGTCTTCAACCGCTACGTGGGGCCCGCCGACTCGCCGTTGGCGCCCGACGAGCATCAGTTGTTGCGGGCGGTGGAGCAGATCCACGACATGCGTCAGTTCGGGTACAACGTGGCGCTGGGCAACTGCGTTCCCAACTGCTTCCACCTCTCGGACTCCTACGGGTGCATGGCAGGCATCCTCTCGGGGGCCGTCGACCCTCGGGGGAACCTGCTGCCCTGCTCGGGCTCGACCCGCCCGGCCGCGAACCTCTTGGAAACCGGTGTGACCGAGGCCTGGCGCTCGGAAGAGATGCGTCGGTGGCGGGCCATCATGCCGCCCTCGTGCCAGGACTGCTCGCGGGTGAGCTACTGCCCCGGAGGCTGTCGGGCCGCCGTGGAGCACCTGGGCGGCACCCAGGATCCCTTGATCCGGGCCCCGGTGCCCCCGGAAGAGCCGACCCTGCACGAGGTCACCCTGGAGGAGGAACTCTGTCCGATCCCGCGCTATGCGGTGCGCGAAGAAGACTTCGGATGGGCCCTGGTGCGCGGCAACCAGGTGATTCCCGTCAGCCACAAGGCGGGGGCCATCCTGGAGACCTTCGACGGGAAGGTCGACCTGGGCGAGATCGAGCGCCGCTTCGGGCCGGCCGCGCTCTCCTTCATCTATTCGCTGTACGTCCGCAGCTTCGTCGAGTTCCGCCAGGCCGGGGCGGATCAGTCTTCGGGGTAGTTCCCTCGGGTGGGGCTGGCCGTGGGGAAGACCGCCACGCGAGGGTGGAAGCCCGATCCCACCACCACCTCTTCCAGGGTCTGCCGGTCGAAGGGGCGGACGGGCAGCACCAGGGTCGGGACCGGGCCTTCGCGGTCCACCCGGTGCTGGGGGACCTGCAGGATGGGTTCCTGCCCCCGGGCCAGGGCCACGGCCACCTGGGCGGCCCCTCGGGCCAGAGGCTCGATCTCCTTGAGGACGTCCATGCCTTGCAGGCCCCGGGCCACGAGCTGGCAGTTGGCCAGGTCTGCATCGGCGCCGGCGACGTAGATCGAGCTTTCCCGATGGCTCTCGCGCAGGGCTTGGATGGCGCCCCGGGCCAGGCTGGAGTTGTTGGCCAGCAGGGCCTTGAGGTCCGGGTGTCGCTTCAGGAGCTCGCGCGTGCTGGCGTGGGCCTCCTCGGCCACCCAGTGGGCGTGGGGCACCACCTCGACCACGCGGACGCCGGGGGCCCCCTGCAGGACCTCCAGGTTGGCGCGGGTGATGGCTTCGGCCACAGGGTTCCCCTCGGTGCCCTTCAGGATGGCCACCTCGCCGCCGGCGGGCCCCAGGGCCCGCACCGCGAACTCGGCCTGGGCCCGGCCGACGGCCTGTGAGTCGTGGACCACCGCCCAGTCGAAGGGGATCCCCGGCAGCGATCGGTCGTAGCCCACCACCGGGACCTTGGCCTGGTGAGCCATCTCGACCACCGCCTGGGCGGCCTGACGGTCCACGGCGTGCAGGACCAGGCAGCGGATGCCTTCCGACAAGGCCTGCCGGGCCTGCTCGATCTGCACCGAGGCGTCGCCGCGGGAGGACTCGAAGTGGACCTGGGCGCCGAGCTCTTGGACCTCCCGGGTGAAGAACGAGCGGTCCTTGTGATAACGCTCCTTCTCCAGGGAGGTCAGCAGGAACCCCACCCGGACCGGGTCACCGGGCTTGGTCGGGCAGGCGCATCCGGCGCACAGCAGCGCCAGCAGCAGGAGCAGCAGTCTCTTCATCGTGGGGGATCTTCTGGACCCGGGCCCGGGTTCCCTACGCGGGGGAATCTCCAGGCTTCCCAGGCCGCCGGCAGTGGTCGCAGTTGCCGCACGCCGGGGCCGGGCTCTCGCCGAACCAGCTCAGAAGCACCCGCCGTCTGCAACCTCGGGTCCGGGCAAAGTGCTCCATCCCGTCCAGTCGCTCGACCTCGGCCCGGCGCAGCCCCTCCAGGTACATCCAGGCGGACCTCGGCGTGTTCCGCTTGGCTGGGACCTGTCCGGCATTCCAGCCATGTCCCAGCAGGGCCGTCAGGCTCATCCGCCAGCACTCGGGGCTGAGGTGCCGGAAGCGGGCACGAAGCTCGGTGGGGGGCGTCTTGGGCAGGGCGGCGGACATGGCGTCCAGCACCTCGCGATCGGGGTAGCGCCGACGGGCGAAGGTCCGCCGCAGGGCGAAGTCGGCCTTGGAGTAGAGCAGCAGACAGCGCGCCGGGTCTCCGTCGCGTCCGGCCCGCCCGGCTTCCTGGTAGTAGGCTTCCAGTGAAGGGGGGGGAGCCAGGTGGACCACCGAGCGCACGTCGGCCTTGTCGATGCCCATGCCGAAGGCCACCGTGGCCACCATCACGGCCACCTCTCCGGCCAGGAAGCGTTCCTGGGCCAGGCGTCGTCGATCCGCCGAGAGCCCTGCGTGGTAGCACTCGCTGAGGATTCCGCTGGCCAGCAGGAAGGCGGCCACCTCCTGGGCATCCTGTCGTCGGCTGGTGTAGATGACCGCCGGCAGGGCCCCGCGGCGGCCCAGGTGGCTCAGGAGGACCTGCCGGCGGGTCTGGTGGTGCACCTCCAAAGCCTCCAGGTGCAGGTTGGGACGGTCCAGCGGCAGCACGAAGACCTGGGGCTGACGCATCTCCAGCCGACGGGCGATCTGCTGGCGGATGGCCGGGGTGGCGCTGGCGGTCAGGGCCAGGACCGAGCGCGGACGCAAGGCCGTCACGGCCTGGCCCAGGCGCAGGTAGTCCGGCCGGAAGTCGTGCCCCCACTGGGTGATGCAGTGGGCCTCGTCCACCGCCAGAAGCGAGAACGAGAGGCCCTGGAGGGCCTGCAGGAATCCGGGAGCCGAGAAGCGCTCGGGGGCCACGTAGACCAGTCGGGCCCGGCCCTGCTGTAGATCACGAAGGGTCTGGAGGTTCTGCTGCGGGGGACTGTGGGCCGAGATGCTGGCGGCCCCCTCCAGGCCCATCTGGCGCATCCGCTGGACCTGGTCGTGCATCAGGGCGACCAGGGGCGAGACCACCAGGGTGGGATGGGGCGCCAGCATGGCCGGCAACTGGAAGGCCAGGGACTTCCCGGCCCCTGTGGGCCACTGCGCCAGGACGTCCCGGCCTTCCAGGACGGCTTCGATCACCGGCCTCTGTCCGGGACGGAATCCGCTCAGGCCAAAGCGCTCTTCCAGAATCTCCTGCAGTTGTGACATCGCGCGCACCTCCTGACTTCCAGTCTGGAGCGGTGCGGTGAACGTCTCCTTGCCGGCGCGTGAACAGGAGGTTTCGGGGACGTGAACAGACGATGAACGCCCTTGCAGGCCGGCACCCGCGGAAGCCGGCCTGCAAGGGGGCCCGGCTCAGGTCCGGGCCAGGTGCACGGTGAGGCTGGCCTGGGGAGCCACCTGCTCGAGCAGGAGGCGGGTGACGCCGATCTGGCTCACCTGGGCCGATTCCGGCTCGACCAGGACGGCTTCCACAATCTCGCCGAAGTCCCGACCCTGGCCGACCATCTGGATCAGGGCCGCGTGCAGGGGCGAGGTGCTGGGGTTGAAGGCGGCGTTCTCGGCGTAGGCACCCGTGAGGACCGACCCGTCGGCGGTGCGCAGCGCGATTCCCGCGGGGTCCCGAGAGTAGGGGGCATACGAGCGGTTGGCTGCCAGGAAGGCCTCGCGGATCAGGCCGGGGGCTTCCGGGGGAATCTCCAGCGGCTCGACGGTCTGGGCCAGAAGCCGGTCCTCGATGCCCAGATCGCCCGGGCCAAACGAGCGCGGCAGCAGTTCGGCCAGCGGGATGGGCGCCTGGGAGGGGATCAGCACCGTCAGGCGGCCGCCGTCCGCCAGCTCGTTGAGCAGTTGCCGGCAGAAACCGCACGGCTCGGAGGAGACGGCCAGGGCTTCCAGGCCCGTCTCGCCGTGGGACATGGCGTTGGTCACGGCACACTGCTCGGCGTGCACGGTCTGGATCAGGGATTGGCCTGGAAACTCCAGGTTCACCCCCAGATAGAGATCCCCGCTCCGGCCTCGGGCCACGGCGCCCACCTGGAAGCGGGAGACCGGGGGGCGGGCGTAGGAGCGGGCCACCGGGATCAGTTCCAGCATCAACTGCTCGGCGGAAAGCCCCAGGGTCTCGGCCAGGCGGGTCGCCAGATCGGCGGGGAGGTGGAAGGGATGAGGGGGAAGCAGGGATTTCAGTTTTTCAGTCATCTCACTCTTGGGGCCGGAGCCGCACTCCAGAGAGCGGTCTTCCCGGCGGTGGAGCGGGCCACGTCCGGGGCGCTGGGGCGCAGCGCACGGACTCCCGGGGGCGAGGGGTGGCCCGGCTGAGGGGGGAGAAAGGAGGCCAGGAATCGGGGAAAAACCCTGAGCGGAGCCCCGGCAGGCGACGGGTGCTGGTTGGCGATCTCCACCGCGCTCCTCCTCCGCAAGGGTCGACTCCCAAGACTGCCACTGTGCCCCCGTCGCGGCGTGGGCGGAGAGGCGCGCCCCCGATGTGCGGCGGCGGCGATCCCCGGACCCGCCCTCTTCCCGCTCCAGACTCCTCCTCCTGCCTGGGGCGGTGCGGGAATCTGTTCGGGATCCTGGGGCGGCTCGGCAGGCGCTCAGGGCTCCCATCGCAAAGAAGACACCCATGAGAACAGTTGCCATGCTCCTCGCCGGCGGAGAGGGGTCGCGCCTGACGGTCCTCTCCGAGAAGCGGGCCAAGCCCGCGGTGCCCTTCGCCGGGAAGTTCCGGATCATCGACTTCACCCTCTCCAACTGCGTCAACAGCGGGATCTACACCGTCGGGGTGCTGACCCAGTACCGTCCCCACAGCCTGGCCGACCACATCGGGATCGGCAAGCCCTGGAACCTGGACCGGGCTCGGGGCGGGGTCCGCATCCTGCCTCCCTACCAGGAACGGGGCGGTCAGCACTGGTACGCCGGGACGGCCGATGCGATCTACCAGAACCTCGGCTTCCTGCGCGACAACCAGGCCGATCTGGTGGTGATCCTGTCGGGGGACCACATCTACAAGATGGACTACGCCCCCATGATCCAGGCCCACCTGGATCGGGGGGCCGACCTGACGGTGGCCGTGATGCCGGTTCCCCTGGAGGAGACCCATCGCTTCGGCATCATGGTCGTGGACGGCGAAGGCCGCATCACCGAGTTCTACGAGAAGCCCAAGGAGCGCGACAAGGGCAACCTGGCTTCGATGGGCATCTACGTCTTCAGCGCTTCGGCCCTGGAGCGCCGCCTGAACGAGGAACCCGGCGTCCGCGTGGACTTCGGGCGGGACATCATCCCCGCGATGGTGACCGGAGGCGATCGCGTGCTCAGCTATCGCTTCGAGGGATACTGGGTGGACGTGGGCACCATCGACTCCTACTGGGCCACCAACCTCGAGCTGCTGGGCTCGAAGCCGGGTCTGGACCTGTACAGCCACGACCTGCCGATCCTGACCCGCTCGGAAGAGCGGCCCGCCGTGAAGGTCGGCCCTCAGGGCCGGATCTCCAACAGCCTGGTCAGCAACGGGTGCGTCGTCCGCGGCACGGTGATCAACAGCGTCCTGAGTCCGGGAGTCCAGGTCAGCCCCGGCGCCGTGGTCCAGGACAGCGTCGTGATGAACGACACCTGGATCGGGCCGGGTGCCCGTCTGGACCGGGTCGTGGTGGACAAGCAGGTGGTGGTGGGAGGTGGCGTGGCGCTGGGAACCGGCGACCCGAGCGTCCCCAACGCCCTGCATCCCGACAAGATCTACGCCGGGATCAGCGTGGTCGGCAAGGGAGCCATCCTCCCCGACGGCGCGGTGATCGGACGCAACGTCCTGATCGGGATGGACCGGGACGAGAGCCACTTCCCGCCGGACCGCCAGGTTGGCGACGGCCAGACCATCTAGAACCCCGTTGGTTTCGCGAGGAGGATTCATGCCCAAGGCATTTGCGATGATCATGGCGGGGGGAAGCGGCCCGGCCCTCAGCGTCCTGACCGAGGTGCGCGCCGAGTCGGCGGTCGGGTTCGCCGGGAAGTTCCGTCTGATCGACTTCCCCCTGTCCAACTGCGTCAACTCCGACATCTACAACGTGGCGGTCTTGACCCAGTATCGCCCCCACACCCTGAACGCCCATATCGGGACCGGCACCCCCTGGGATCTGGACCTGACCAGCGGGGGCATGCACCTGCTGCAGCCCTACCAGGGTGGCCCCTACGGCGACTGGCAGAGGGGCACCGCCGATGCGGTTCGCCGCAACCTGGACTTCGTCATGGACCAGAACGAGGAGAACGTGCTGATCCTGGCGGGGGACCACATCTACCTGATGGACTATCGGCCGATGCTGCGTCAGCACGCGGCCTCCGGGTCCGACCTGACCGTGGCCGTGCGCCGGGTCAATCCCCACGAGACCCACCGCTACGGGATCGTCAGCGTGGGGTCCGACGACCGGATCGTGGGCTTCGAAGAGAAGCCCCGCCGGACCCGGGGCAACCTGGCCAGCATGGGGATCTACGTGTTCCGCAAGAAGGTGCTGGTGGATCTCCTGACGGCCACCGAACCGGTGGATTTCGGCCGGGATGTGCTGCCCGCCATGATCGGCGGTGCCTTCAAGGTGCAGGCCCACGTCTTCCCGGGATACTGGGCCGACGTGGGGACCGTCCAGTCCTATTGGGAAGCCAACATGGCCCTGCTCTCCGAGAACCCGGCCCTGGATCTGTATGACCCGAGCTGGGTGGTGCACACCCGGTCCCTGGAGCGCGGACCCGTCAAGATCGGGGCCAACGCCCAGGTTCACGGTAACCTGCTTTCCAACGGCTGCTGCGTGGACGGGACCGTCCACCGCAGCGTGCTCTCGCCCGGCGTGCGCGTGGCCGAGGGCGCCATCGTCCAGGACAGCGTGATCCTGCGCGACGTCGTGATCGAGGCCGGGGCTGTGGTGGACCGCTGCATCATCGACCGCGGGGCCGTGGTCGGCGCCGGAGCCCAGGTGGGAAGCGGGGATGACAACACGCCCAATCTCGAGTCGCCCGAGGTCCTCAGCAGCGGCTTGACCCTGGTGGGACGAGGCTGCCGGATCGGTCCGGAATGGGTGGTGGGTCGGAACGTGATCCTCCACCCCGGCGTCGTGACCGGCGAGGGCGGCAAGAAGAAGTCCCGGCTGATCCCCAGCGGCGCCAGTCTGGGCGAGGCGGCCCGCTAGGAGGCGGACGGGACCACCGGGGGGGAGAGGGGGGGGGCGGTTTCGCCCCAGGCAGGAGGGACCGATGAGGCAGGGATTCCTGGAGAGGTTGCGGGAGGCCGTCGCCGATCGCGGGCGCGACCTTCTGGCGGGTCGGCGGACCCTGGACCTGCGCAGCCCCGCGCACCTGTGCGCCGAGCTGCTGGGGGAGGGGCACGGAGAGGCTTCGGGGGTGGCCCTGGCCCGCGAGATCGTGCGGGCCTACCACGGCATGGACGCGCCCGAGCGCCTGGCCTTCTTCGAGATGATCGAGCGGGACTTCGGTCCCGACCCCGGGGTGATCCGGGCCGCCTCGGCCCGCTACCTGGAGACCCACTCGGTGGAGGACTACCTGGCCTTGTCGCGGGCCATCGAGCCGCGGCGCCAGGAGCTCTTCCGCCGCCTGAACATGGCGCCCCGGGGGACGCGGGCCCTGGTGGGCATGCGCGCCGACCTGCTGGGCTTCCTGCGCAGCCACCCCGACCTGCGGACGGTGGACGCCGACCTGCATCACCTGCTGGCCTCCTGGTTCAACCGGGGCTTCCTGCAGTTGCGCCGGATCGACTGGAACTCGCCGGTGGCCCTGCTCGAGAAGCTGATCGTCAACGACTCGGTGCACGAGGTCCGGGGCTTCCAGGACCTGCGCCGGCGCCTGGCCCGGGACCGGCGCTGCTTCGCCCTCTTCCACCCGGTGATGCCCGACGAGCCCCTCTTCTTCGTCGAGGTGGCCCTGGTCTGCGGGACTCCCCGGTCGGTGGGCGGCCTCCTGGACCCGGCCGCGCCCTTGCTGGATCCGGAAACCGCCGAGACGGCGGTCTTCTTCAGCAACTGCAGCCTTCAGCCGGGCCTGGCGGGGATCTCGTTCGGCAGCTTCCTGGTCAAGCAGGTGATCGAGGAACTCCGCATGGAGTTCCCAGGGCTGGGCCGGTTCACCACCCTCTCGCCCCTGCCGCGCCTGGCGCTGCTCCTGCGCTCAGCCCTGCGGGGTGAAACCGGTGGGTTGGAGCCCGATCTGCTCGAGGCCCTGCTGGCCGAGTACTCCGACCCGTTGGGTCCGGCTCCCGGGCAGGCCTTGTTGGATCTGCTGGAGCGCGATCCCGTCCAGAACTGCGAAGCCCTGACCCGCCCCCTGCTGGCCTTGGGGATGGCGTATCTCCTGGGCCGAGGGCCGCGCGGCCTGCTGGACCCCGAGGCGGCCTTCCACGCCTCCAACGGGGCCTGCCTGGAGGGACTCCACGCCTTCGCCGACCTCTCCGGACGCGGGCTGGCGGGAAGTCTGGGCTTGATGGCCAGCTACCTGTACGTGCCCGAGCAGCTCGAGCAGAACCACGAGACCTTCGTCGAGACCGGCGAGCTGCCGGTCTCGCGCTCGCTGTCCCGCCTCCGGCGCGAGGTGCAGTCCGCCGCCAAGACCGTGCGCCGCCGCCAGCGTCGGAACCGGACGCGCGAGATGCCGGCGGGCTGAGTCGGGTTTCCAGGACCGATTCGTCCTTCTGGAGGCCCGACGTCGAGGGGCAGGAGGCCCTCCCCGCGCTGCTTCATGTCGGCCCGTCAGGCGTCCGGCGCGGCTTCGGCTTGCGGTGCGGTCCTGGCGAAGTCGAAGGCCAGGCGGAAGGTCACGCCGTCCCCGCCGCACCCCGAACACCAGGTACCCATCTGCAGGACGAAGGTGGAGGAAGACTCGGGCACCAGGCTCAGGAAGGTGGCCCAGTTCTGGGGTGTGAAGTCGATCTCAACATCGTCTGAGAGCTCGTCTTCCTCCTCGTCCGGTCGGCTTTCCAGGGCCGCCTCGTAGGCAGGCTTCAGATCCGGGGCCATGTAGTCGAAGTCGTCGGGCTCGTCGACCCAACAGCACAGGAGGTGCGGGCAGGACCCCACGACCTCGGAGTAGTCGCCGCCCTCCATGTCCAGGATCGCCTGGCCGCAGGCCGGGCAGTGGACCAGCGGCTTTTCGACTTTGCTGACGTCCAGGGTGACCATCTGCATCGAGTCGTCCTCCAGAGGAGAGATGTCCAGACCAGTATCCATCGCCAGGGGTGCCAGGAGTTGTCACCAGGAGCGAAGATTCGCGTCTCCTGCAGGCAGAGCCCTGGATTCCATGAATTGCCTGGGGCTCGGGATCGAGCAATAGGAGAGGTCCGGAAAATCGGCTTCACGAGACGGGGGGACGGCGGGAGAACTCACGGGACTTCCCTCCCCATATGGCGACCTGTTCGCCACCTGGGCCGCGCCTTCGGCGGCTATTCATATAATAGTCGATGGCGCCGGATTTGGTGACCGGTCAGGCCTCGGCCAGCCGGCAGGCCTCCCGTCACGGGCGCTGCAGCAACTCCTCGACGGTGATCTCCAGGTCCCGGGCAATCTTGCGGAGCAGGGTCGGCGAGATGTCGCGGCCCTGGTGGAAAGGGACCGTCGTTCCCCGTCCGTCCGGATGCCGGTACTGGCGGTGCGACCCGCGCTGCCGGACCTCCACGAAGCCCAGCCGTTCCAGGAGGCTGGCCACCTCCCGAGGCTTCAGCACCGGTATCAGGCCCATCGGTCAGGCCACCCGGATGGTCTGCAGGCCCACGAACTCGGATTCGAGGCGAGGGTCGCCGTCCTCCAGGAGCATCTCGATGACCTCGCGCAGGTTGTCCTGCAGCTCGTCCAGGGTGGCGGCCTGGCTGTGGGCCCCAGGCCAGCCCGGAACCGAGCCGACCAGAAGCCCCGTGTCCGGGTCGCGCTCGACGATCATGGTGAAGGTGCGCATCTTTCCTCCCAGACTTCAATGCTCAATTCTCTGGGCGCCGGCTCGACCCTCTCTTCGCCCGCGCACTCCGAGGCAGCCAGGGATCCGGGGTCTCGGCCTGGATCGGGATTGAATCAGGATTCCTGGCCCTCGCTCCCCCCGAGCCACCTCTCCTGGAAGAGGCCTCCTCCCTCTCCGGCCACCAGGCGCCCTTCGTCCACCACCACCTCCCCGCGGCGCAGCACGGTCTCGGGAACCCCGCAGACCGGGATCCCATCGAAGGGGCTCCAGTCGACGTTCTCGTGCAGGTTCTCCGGACCCAGGGTGCGTCGGGCATGGGGGTCCCACAGCACCAGGTCGGCGTCGCACCCGGGCTGGATCCGGCCCTTGCGCGTCAACCCCATCACCCGGGCGGGGGTCGTGCAGCAGACGTCCACCCAGCGCGGGAGGGTCATCCCCGGGAGGTTCCGGACCAGCATCATCCGGGACTCCAGGGCCGGGATGCCCCCGGGAACCCGGCTGAAGTCGGGGGCCTGGCTCTTTTCCGCCGCGCTGAAGGGGCAGTGGTCGGTCGAGACCACCTGCAGGTCGCCCCGCACCAGCGCCCTCTGCAGGCTCTGCTGCTGGGCCTTCTCGCGGATGGGGGGCGAGCAGATCGGGAGGGGCCCCAGGCGCTCGAAGACCTCGTCGTCCAGGCACAGATACTGCGGGCAGGTCTCGCCCCAGGCGGCCAGGCCTCCTGACCGGGCGGCGGCCAGGCGCTCGACCACCTCGGCACAGGTGACGTGGAAGAGGTAGACCGGCGTCCCGGTCAGTTCGGCCAGGTCCATGACCCGTCCGGCGGCCTGTCCTTCGAAGGCCGCCGGGCGACAGCGGGGATGCATGCGCGGATGCACCAGGCCCGCTTCCAGGCTCTCGGCGACCAGTCGGCGGATGACGTCCCAGTTCTCGGCGTGCACCAGGGCCATCCCCCCGGCGGCGGCCAGGGCCCGGAAGGAGGTCAGCAGTTGCCCGTCGTCCAGGCAGAACCCGTAGGCCATGTAGTGCTTGAAGGTGGGACAGCCCGCCTCGACCACCCCGGCCACCTGGTCGAGGTTCGCAAGATCCGCAGGTTGGATGGTCATGTGGAAGCCGAAGTCGGCCACCGAGCGGCCCTCCGCCTGCTGGCGGCGCCTCTGAAGGGCCTCGAGCATGGTCTGGCCCGGCCGGGTCTCGACGAAGTCCAGGAAGGTGGTGGTCCCGCCCAGCACGGCCGCCCGGGACCCGCTGGCGAAGTCATCCGCCGTGTCCAGACCGCCCACGTGATACTGAAGATGGACGTGGACGTCGACGCCTCCCGGGGTGATGAGCCGTCCCCGGGCCTCCATCCGCCGGCGGCCGGAGAGCCCCTGGCCCACGGCCGCGATTCGACCCTCGCGCAGGCCGATGTCGGCTTGGAAGACCCCCTCGGAGGTGACCACCGTGCCTCCCGCGATCACCAGGTCCATCGCCGCCTCCTTCCGCCTCGGGCAGGAGCCTCGAGGCCCTTTGGGAATCACAACTCCATCCCGGCCGCCTTCCACGAGGCCGGCACCGCTCCTGTGGAGGTCCGATGATCCTGCGAACCCTGTCTTGTGTCTTCCTGCTGGCCCTGCTGGCCCTTCCGGCCCTGGCCGCACCCTCCGAGACCTCGGAGATCACCACCCTGCCGGATCCGGCCAGTCGGGCCATCGTGGTCCTGGCCGACTTCTCCGACCAGGCGCAGTTCGAACTGGAGAACCAGGTCGTCAGCCTGCTTTGGGATCGCCTGGGGCAGGGCATCCTGGGCCATGTTTCGGGCCTGGCGCCCCGGCCCATGCTGGTCAACACGGCTCAGGCCGATGGCGCCAAGACCATGGAACGGCTGGGCCTGGCGGCCACGCCTCCTCCGCTCCTGGTGGTGGCCGACCTGGATGCCCAGGGGCATCCCCGTCACACCCTCTGGCAGCGCCGCATCTTCCAGCCCGCCGTGGACGTGCGGGCCATGCTGGCCTACTTCGGGGTGGATCCCGAGGCCGGTCAGCCCCTGATCCGGGCCGCGGGTTTCGAGCCGCGAGGTCTGGGGCGACCGCTGCGGGCCAACGAGGTGGTGACGGTCACCGTCCAGGGCGTTCCGGGGGCCACGGTCACCGCCACCATCGGAGGTCGGACGGGAATTCCCTGCTTTGAGGACCCTTCCGGCCTGTATCGGGCCACCTACACGGTCTCGGTCGAGGATCGCACCGACGCCCAGGTTTCGGTCGAGATGCGCACCTCGGACGGCCAGGAGGAGCGTCGCGACCTGGGGGCGGTGGCCCTGCAGGGGGTGATGACCCCCGAGATCCAGCTCGTCCAGCAGGTCGGCCCGAACCAGTGGATGGCCCAGGGCATGGCCGCCCCGGGCTCCAGCGTCCTGGTCCGCGTCGAGGTGGTCCAGACGGCGCTGGTCTTCCGCGACGTGCAGAAGCAGCAGTTCCAGGGAGTGGCGGACTCGTCGGGTCGCTTCCAGGCCCTGGGCACCCTGCAGGGGGACCTCGACGGGGTGACCGGGAGCTTCCAGGTGGAGGCCACCGACCCCTCCGGCTCGATGGTCCGCTCCGAACCGCGCCCGCTGCGCCTGGTGGCGGACCGTCGCTTCCAGCCTCAACCTTCTCCCATGCCCGGGCCCTGGCCGCCCGCTCCCTCTCCCTCCTGGGGCGTGCAGGCCTTCAGCGACTCGTCCGGGCTCTACGTCGTCTCCAGGGGCCGGCGCAGCCAGATCGAGACCATGTCGCCCCGCTGGTATCAGGCGGTGGCCGACGTGGTGGTATACAGCTCCTTCATGAACGACCTGAAGGTCTGGTGGCAGGGCCAGACCTGGCGGCTGGAGAGCATGTCCCCCAAGAGCTGGAAGGCCGACTCTGCGACCGTGGCCTACGTCAACTTCATGGGGAACTTCCTGGTGTGGCACAAGGGCCAGACCACCAACCTGGGCAGCCTGGCTCCCCAGAGCTACGAGGTCGGACCGGGCGCCCTGGCCTTCGTCGGCGCCAATCGGGGGTTCTTCCTGTGGCGACCGGGAAGCGGCGTGCGCCAGTTGGAGTCCTGGCCCCCCAGCAACTACCGCATCTACGGCCGGACGCTGCAGTATACGGATGCGGGCGGCTTCCAGCGGGTGGTGGACTTCTAGTCGCAGGGAGACGACCTTCGATCCGGCCTCCCCCTCGGGAGCCCCCCGTCCAGGCGGGGCTCCCGGGGACGGCCGGGCCTCAGTCGCGGGACTGGATCTTCAGCCTCAGGACGTCGAGCTGCTCGGGATCCACCACCACCGGGGCGCCGGACATCATGTCCACGGCGTTGGCGTTCTTGGGGAAGGCGATCACCTCGCGGATCGAGGTCTCCCCGGCGCACAGGGCCACCATCCGGTCGAAGCCCACGGCCAGGCCGCCGTGGGGGGGCGCGCCGAACTCGAAGGCGTCCAGCAGGAAGCCGAACTTCTCGCGGGCCTGCTCGACCGACAGTCCGATGTTGGCCAGGACCTTCTCCTGCATCTCGCGCTGGTGGATGCGGATGCTGCCCGAGGCCAGCTCGTTGCCGTTCAGGACCAGGTCGTAGGCCGCCGCCCGAACCTTCAGTGGCTCGGTCTCCAGCATCCCCGCGTCCTCGGGAAGGGGCGAGGTGAAGGGATGGTGCTCGGCCTCCAGGCGGTTCTCCTCGGCGTTCCAGGAGTAGAGGGGGAAGTCCAGGACCCACAGGAACTCGAAGCGGTCCTGGGGGAAGAGGTCGTAGCGTCGGGCGAACTCCAGGCGAAGCCGGCCCAGGGCGGTGTTGAGCGTCGCCCGGGGGCCGGCGGCCAGCACCACCAGGTCGCCGACTTCGGCCCCCAGGACCCGGCACAGCTCCAGGGCCTTCTCCTCACCCAGGAACTTCATCAGGCTGGACTTCACCCCGTCGGCGGCCCGGGCCAGGAAGAAGAGGCCCGGCAGGCCGGCGGCCACGGCCAGCTCCTTGAGGGCATCCTGCTCCTTGCGCGAGGCTCCGGCCTGGCCCGGCACGACCAGGGCCTTGACGCGGGCGCCCTGCTCCAGGGCGGCCTGGAACACGCCGAAGCCGCAGCCGTCCACCAGCTCGCTGACGTCGTGCAGCCGCATGTCGATCCGCAGGTCGGGCTTGTCGCTGCCGTAGCAGTCCATGGCTTCGGCATGGGACATCCGCCGGAAGCGCGCGGGCAGCTCCAGTCCCAGGCCTTCGCGGAAGACGTGCCCCATCAGGCCTTCGACCAGGGCCAGGACGTCCTCCATGCCGACGAAGGACATCTCCAGGTCGATCTGGGTGAACTCGGGCTGCCGGTCGGCGCGCAGGTCCTCGTCGCGGAAGCAGCGGGCCAGTTGGAAATAGCGGTCGATGCCGGAGACCATCAGGATCTGCTTGTAGAGCTGGGGAGACTGGGGCAGGGCGTAGAAGTGCCCGGGTCGGGTGCGGCTGGGAACCAGGTAGTCCCGGGCGCCTTCAGGGGTGGAGGCCACCAGGATCGGCGTCTCCACCTCGTAGAAACCCTGGCTGTCCAGATAGTCCCGGGTGGCCTTGGCCAGGCGGTGGCGCAGGGCCAGGTTGTGGGCCATGACCGGACGGCGCAGGTCCAGGTAGCGGTACTGCATCCGCAGCCCTTCCTCGACGTTCTGCTCTTCAGCCACCTGCAGCGGAAGGGGACGCGCCGTGTTGAGGATCCGCAGCTCCTCCACGTGGACCTCGATGTCGCCGGTGGGCAGGTTCGGGTTGCGGGTCTCGGCCGAACGCTCGGCCACCCGGCCGCGCAGGGCCACCACGAACTCGTTGCGCAGGACCTGGGCCTTGGCGAAGGCCTGGGGGACGGTGGCCTGGTTCAGGACGCACTGGGTCAGGCCCTGACGGTCCCGCAGATCCAGGAAGAGCAGGCCTCCCAGGTCGCGGCGCCGATGGACCCAGCCCATCAGCACCACCTCGTCGCCCGCATTCTCGCGGCGCAGATCCCCGCATCGGTGGGTGCGGCGCAGTTCGCCAAGGGGCTCGGGGTGGAACTCGGGGTTCATGGGACCTCCAGGAATGGAAGGGCGCCTGGTGGCGGCCGGACTGCCCCCTCCAGGTCGAGGGGAGGTGCGGGGGTTCAACTGCCGAGCAGCAGTTCCTCCACCCCCTGCAGGATGGCGGACATGGTCGGAACCGGATGCCCCTTGGTGACCATGCGGTGGGGGACCTGCCAGGGAGCCCACTGCTGGGTGCACAGCCGCCGGGAGCAGGCCTGGTAGACGGCCACGACCGGGCGGCCCATGGCCGCTGCCACGTGGACGGCTCCGGTGTCTGGCGAGACCACGCAACTGCACGCTGCCAGGGCGGCTGCCCACTGCTTGAAGGTCAGGCCGCCGGCCAGGCGGATGGGCAGGGGCTCGCACGGCGTCGGATCCGAGTCGGGTCCCGGGATCCGGAATCCCGGCCCCAACAGTCCGGCCGTGGCCAGCCCCTCGGCCAGGCGGGTGGCCATGGCCTCCTCGGCCGGACCATAGGTGATCAGGACTCCCCCGCCGTTGGTGGACCACAGCAGGCCCTCGACCAGGCGGACCAGGTTGCGGATCCGCCAACCCTCGGTGACCCAGCCCCCGCCCAGGTGCAGGGCGGCCTTCTGGCGCCCCCAGCCCTCCACCAGATGGCGGCCGAAATCCAGGTCCTCCTGGGGAACCGTCAGCTCCAGGCGGTCCTCCTGGCAGGGCAGGCCCATCTCGCCGGCCAGCCTCTGCAACTGCTCGATCTCGTGCGGAATCGGGCGCCCGACTGCCAGATCGCGGTCCAGATCCACGGTCATCCGGTGGGTCAGCCAGGCCTGGCAGGCCAGGTTGGCCAGGGGGCGGCTGGCATACACGTAACCCACCCGATAGCGCGCTCCGGTCCGCCAGGCCAGGCGATAGGAGCGGCTGCGCGGAGCCAGGCTGATGGCCAGGTCGGGACGGCTGGCGCGCACCTGCTCGAGGGCCACGGGACGGGCCAGCCGGTCGTGAACCAGCACTTCGTCCACCAGGGGGCTGCCCTGCAGCACCTGGCAGGTGTAGGGAGGCAGCAGCGCGGTGATCCGCGCCTGGGGCAGCCCCTGCCGCAAGGCCCGCAGGAAGGGGGTGGACAGGACCAGGTCGCCGACGTGGTCGGTCCGGATGACCACCACCGAGCGGATCTCCGCCAGCGGCAGGCTCTTCATTCCCGCCAGGCCTCCTTGATCCCCGTGACGTAGTGGTGTTGCAGGACGATCGCCCGGGCCAGTCGGCATCGGGGAGCCAGGCTCGCCAGCCAGGCCATGACCGCCCCGTCCCGGGGGAGGAGGGCGTGCAGACCCAGCGAGAAGGGGTTCATGCCCATCCGCAGGGGGATGGTCAGGTCCTTGTGCTTGCGGTAGAAGCGCACCGTCGAGCGACCCGCCAGGAGCATCTTGCGGCACTGCTCGTCGAAGGGGACCGGGTGCCAGTGGTAGTTGACGGCCTGGGGACAGTAGTGGATCCGGAGTCCCTGCTGGAGCAGGCGATAGCCCAGCTCGAGATCCTCATGCCCGTAGCCGGTGAAGGATTCGTCGAACATCCCCACGTCCAGAAGGGTCTGGCGGCGGACCGAGGCGTTGCCCGTCAAGAAATAGTGCCAGGGCAGAAACCGCCGGGTCGGCTTGTGGCGGGCGTGGGACTGGGGGTTCTGGCGGAACTCGAGGTACTGCGCGAAGCTCGAGACCTGGACCTCGCAGCCAACCACCGCGTCGCCGGGATGCCGGGCGTGGGCCTGGGCGTGGCAGGCCACCAGGTCCGGGTCGGCCAGGATGTCGGCGTCGGTGAACAGGACGATCTCGCCGCGGGCTTCGCGGATCCCGCGGTTGCGGGCGCCGCCCCGACCCGAGTCAGCACCCGGCAGGAAACGCAGGTTGGGACGCGCCAGGCTTTCGACCATCTCCCGGGTGCCGTCGGTGGAACCGGCGTCACACAGGAGGATCTCGTAGGACTCGGCAGGGAAGGTCTGCTCCAGGAGGGTGGGCAGGACCTCTTCCAGGGTGTCCCGGCGGTTGAAGGTGGCGACTACGATGCTGAATTGGATCGACACAGCTCCTCGACAGAGGCCACGAGCCTCTCGGCCAGATCCTTCTCGGCTCCGGCGACGTAATCCCCCCTGAGAACGATGCGGTGCTCCACCCTCCAGGGGTGCCAGCGACGCACGGTATGGGCGCTGTGACGCTGGAAGAAGAGGTCCACCACCGGGGTCCCCACGGCGGCGGCCACGTGGGCGGCCCCCCCATCCGGGGTGATCAGCGCCCGGCATCCCGACAAGACCGCCGCATATCGTCCCAGCTCGGGCGTGCAGGACCACTCCAGGCCGCGTTGACGGGCCCAGGGCTCGGCTCGGGGCTGGTCCGGGGGCGCGAAGAGTACGGCTTTGGGGCCGCCCAGGCGGTCCACGACCTCCCCGACCAGGGTCTCTGGCCAACCGCCCGCCGTCCAGCGGGGCATCCACTGCACGGCCACCGGAGGGGAGTCGAAGGAGGCCAGGAAGTCCCGAGCCCAGGCCCGGTCCTCTTCGCCTGGAGTGAAGCGGAGGGGCGGAGGCGGGTGCGGCAAGTCCAATCCCAGGGCCCCCAGCAGCAGGAAGAAGCGCTCGACCTCGTGCATGCCCGGGTCCCGGTCCGGGCAATTGGGCCAGGGGACCCGGTGGGTCAGGGCCGTCCGCAGCCAGAGCGACTTCAACGGCTGGGTTCGCCCCGGGTCGAAGCCCACCCGCACCGAGGCTCCCGAGCGGGCGGCGGCCTGGAGGGCCGGGCGCTTCTCGGTGAAGCTCAGGACCACCTCACAGCCGATCTCTTGGAGGCGTCGCGCCAGGTCCTCGGTCCCCACCCACACCTCGGCGCATCCCGCGAAGACCGGATATCCGACGGTGGAAGCCACCACCACCAGGCGGGTCTGGGGCCAGGCGCGGCCCAGCGCCTCGACCGCCGGCAAGGCCAGCAGGCTGTCGCCCAGGGCATCCAGCCTGAGGATGGCGGCACAGGACGGAGCCCTCATCGAGGAGCGCGAGGGGGGCGTGTCGCCAGAAGCGAGTGCAACTGCTCGGGGGAGGCGGGCTTGACCAGGTGCAGGTCGAAGCCGGCCTGCCTCGAGCGGACCCGGTCCCGTTCGCTTCCCGAACCGGTCAAGGCCACCAGCAGCAGGTCTTCGCCCCCGGGCTCCTGACGCAGCATCCGGGCCACCGTGCAGCCGTCCAGGGGAGCTGGCAGGCCCAGATCGCAGAACACGACGTCGGGGAGCGCGTCCTGTACGGCCTGGAGGGCGTGCGGTCCGTCGTGCGCCGTGCGGGGGCGGTGTCCCAGGGACTCCAGCAGCAGGGCCATCAGCTCGGCCGAGTCGGGGTCGTCCTCGACGATCAGGACATCGAGGCCCTTCTCCAGCTCGGGGGCCAGGGGAAGGCGGATTTCCAGGCAAAGACCCGTCCGGGTCCCGGGGCTCAGGGCCCGCGCACTTCCTCCGTGGAGCTCGGCGATCCCTCGCGCCAGCGAGAGTCCCAGGCCGGAAGTCCCCGCCACCAGCCGGCCGAAGGGTTCGAAGGGATCCGGGCTCTCGGGAGCCAGGCAGGATCCTCCCCGACAGACCGACAGCCGCGCCTCCAGCCCCTCGCGGGCCAGGTGCACCTGGATGCCGTCGGCGCCGGGGGCGGAGCGGGCCGCGTGGGTCACCAGATGCATCAGGAGCTCGCCGAGCCGCGCCGGGTCCCCGTTCACCCGGACCGGTCCGTCCGGCAGTTGGACTGATAATTCCAGGCCCTGGGACTCGAATTCGGCGCGGCGGTCTTCCAGGGTGCAGGAAACCAGGCAGCCCAGATCCAGGATCTGCCGTTCCAGGGTGATCCGGCCCCGGTTCAGGCGGGAGAGCTCCAGGAGATCGTCCACCGTCGAGGACATCGCGTAGATCTGGCGTTCCATCAGATCCAAGGCGCGCTGGCGCTTCTCGGGTGGCAGGTTCTCCTGGCGCAACAGCCCGACGCTGGCGGCCAGCGCCGACATGGGGTTGCGCAGTTCGTGCCCCAAGGCGGCCAGCAGTTCGTCCTTGCGGCGATCCGCCTCCTGCAGGGCCAGGAAGAGCGCTCTCTCGGAAGGTGTCTGCCCTTCGGGGGGGTCGCTCGGCGTCGGGCCGGCACTGGTCTGGTTCAACTCGTTCCTCCGCCCCCAGTTCATGCGCGGTCCCAGGCGCTTCGCCTCGTCCAACTTCGATCCTGCGGGATCCTGGCGCTCGGCGGCCGGGGATGGTATGTTGCGGAGAGGTCCGCCCAGGGCCTCTGGCCTTCGAGGGGAGGACCTTCGGCGGCAGCGGCCCGCCGGTCCGTGCCGGGCAGGTGGCCACCCCAGACTCTCCGACCCTGGAGCTCTCATGAGCGCTCGATCCCATCCCGCCTTCGATGCCGGACAGGTTGTCGACGTGCCCCTGCACGACGCGACCCGAAGCCGGTTCTTGAACTATGCCGTCTCGGTGATCACCGCGCGGGCCCTTCCCGATGTCCGCGATGGCCTCAAGCCGGTGCAGCGGCGCATCCTCTACACGATGCACCACGACCTGCACCTGGCGCCCGAGAAGCCGACGCTGAAGTGCGCCAAGGTGGTCGGCCAGGTCCTGGGCAACTACCATCCGCACGGCGATTCGGCGGTCTACGAGGCCATGGTCCGGATGGCCCAGCCTTGGGCCCTGCGCTATCCCCTGGTCTTCGGGCAGGGGAACTTCGGCTCGATCGACGGCGACAGCGCGGCCGCCTACCGCTACACCGAGGCGAAGCTGCAGCCCGCGGCCATGGAGTTCGTGGCCGAGCTGGGCCAGGATACGGTCGACTTCCGTCCGAACTTCGACGAGAGCCAGCAGGAGCCCGTGGTCCTTCCGGCCCGCCTGCCCCAACTGCTGATCAACGGCAGCACGGGAATCGCGGTGGGCGTGGCCACCAACATCCCGCCGCACAACGTCGGCGAGGTGCTGAAGGCCTGCGAGGCCCTGGTGGATCGTCGGGATCTGTCCACCGAAGGTCTCATGGAATGGGTGAAAGGCCCGGACTTCCCGACGGGAGGCGAGATCCTCGAGTCCCGCCAGGACCTGGTCCGAGTCTACGAGGAAGGCCAGGGGCCGGTGCGGGTCCGGGGACAGTACGTCGTCGAGGAGGAGCCCCGCAAGGGCCCCCGACTGGTGATCACCTCGATCCCCTACCAGGTCAACAAGTCCCGCTTGGTGGAGGAGATCGGGCAGGTGGTCATGGAGGGGAAGGTTCCCCAGCTCCAGGACGTCCGCGACGAGTCGACCGACGAGGTGCGGGTGGTCCTGGAATGCCAGAAGGGCACCGACCCCGAGGTCGTGATGGCCTACCTGTACAAGCACACCGCGCTGCAATCGATCTTCCACGTCAACATGACCTGCCTGACTCCGAGGGGGCCCGAGCGGGTGGGTCTGCGCACCGCCCTGTTGGACTTCCTGGATTTCCGCTTCCAGGTCACGGTGCGGCGTCTTCGCCACGAGGTGCGCCTGCTGAACGAGCGCATCCACATCCTGGAGGGGTTCGTCCGGGTCTTTGACGGGCTGGACGAGGCCCTGCAGATCATCCGCGAGTCGGATGGTCGCAAGCCGGCCGGCGAGCGCCTCATGGAGCGCTTCGACCTGGACCAGACCCAGGCCGACGCAGTCCTGGACCTGCGGTTGTATCGGCTGGGGCGGCCGGACGTGCTGGCCGTGCGCCGCGAGCTGGACGAGAAGCGGGCCCGGCTTCGCGAACTGCAGGTCTTGCTGGGGGATGAGCGGGCGTTGTGGAACCTGGTCCGCGACGAGCTGCGTCAGGTGCGCGAGAAGTTCGCCGATGCCAGGCGCACGCGCATCGTGGCCCAGGGCGTCGAGGAGCTGTCCTATCAGGTGGAGGACTTCATCCTCGAAGAGCAGGCCCAGGTCCTGCTGACCCGAGACGGATGGATCCGACGCACCAGCCCGGGGGCCGACCTGGGCAAGCTGCGCATGCGCCAGGACGACGAGATCGTGGCCATCCTGCCTGGCTCCAACCTGGCCAGCGTGGTCTTCTTCACCAGCTCGGGAACGGCCTACACGATGCGGATTCACGACGTCCCCGTCTCAGCCCGCGGCTATGGGGATCCGGTCCAGAAGTTCTTCAACTTCGGCGATGGGGATCGGGTCGTGGCCGCCATGATGCTGGATCCCCGGGACACCCTGGCCATCCGCACTCCCGACGAGGAGGGCGCGCTTCCGCCGGTTCATGCCCTGGCCGTGGCCGAGGACGGGAAGGGCCTGCGCTTCTCGTTGGAATCCTACGCCGAGCCCTCGACCCGCTCGGGTCGTCGCTACGCCCGAGCCGGCAGCGGAGTCGCCATGGCCTGGGTCGAGGCGGTGCGGGGCAACGAGACCGTGGTGGCCATCTCGCGCGAGGGCCGCGCCTTGTTGTGTCCCGTCTCGGAGATCAACTTCTTGTCCGGGCCAGGCAAGGGCGTCACCGTCTTGAAGTTGGAGTCGGGTGATCGGGTGGTCGGCGTGGCCGCGGTTCGCGACGGGCGCGACGGGCTGACCGTCGTGCGCGAGGAGGGGGGGCGGCCCATCGAGGTGACGCCGCGCCGCTATCGGGTCACTTCCCGGGGAGGCAAGGGAACCCCCTTGATCAAGAGGGGCCGTCTGCGCGTGGTCTGTCGGGGCACCTCCAGCGAGGCCGAATCGGGCGCGGAGGCCCCGCAGATCGTCGATGTCGGGCCGGAGCGCCTGCAGGCATCCCTCTTCGCGGAGGAGGGGCAGGCCGGATCGTCGGGTGAGGAGGAAGCGGCCGGATGAGCCAGCGTATCGAGCAGTTTCAGTTGGAGTTCGACCTGGAGTCCGCCGTGGAGGCTCCCGCTCCCCCGGTTCCCCTGCCGCTTCCGGCCTCTCCGGCCGCCACGGAGGCTCCCGAGAACGGCCGTCCCCACTCCCGACGCAAGAAGGCGGACGACGCCTCGACGGGGGAATACCGGGCCCGGGACATCCAGGTCCTGACCGGACTGGAGCCCGTCCGCAAGCGCCCCGGGCTGTACATCGGGAGCGTGGACGAGGCGGGTCTGCACCACCTGGTGTGGGAGATCGTGGACAACTCGATCGACGAGGTGATGAACGGCTACGCGACCTTCGTCGAGTTGGAGTTGGACGCCGACGGGCAGGGGATCCGGGTCACCGACAACGGCCGGGGCATTCCGGTCGACCTGCACGAGAAGTACAACAAGCCCGCCCTGGAGCTGATCCTGACCACCCTGCACGCCGGCGGCAAGTTCGCCAGCTCCAACTACCAGTATTCGGGAGGTCTGCATGGCGTGGGCGCCTCGGTGGTCAACGCCCTCTCCCAGGACCTGGAGGCGACCGTCCGCCGGGATGGCCGGGAGTGGTTCCAGGCCTTCCAGCGGGGCAAGCCCGCCGGCCCCATGCAGGACATGGGGACGGCGCGAGGCACGGGCACTTCCATCTGGTTCCGTCCGGACCCCGAGATCTTCCAGACGACGGTCTTCGACGGACGGGTCATCCTGGAGACCCTGGAGGCCCGGGCCTGGCTGCACCGCATGAAGGTCGTCTTCAAGGACCGCACCAGCGGCGAGACGCATCGGCTGGACCACACCAGCGAGGGCCTGGACGGCTACCTGGTGCAGTTGACCGAGGGAGAGCCCCGGGCCGAAGGCTGGGAGACGGTCTTCACCTATGGGCGGGACGACGACCCCAAGCTGGAGCTGGCCCTTCTGTGGAGCGCCTCGGGGGGCGAACAGGTGCGCAGCTTCGTCAACGGCGTTCGCACGCCCCAGGGCGGAACCCACGACCTGGGCCTGAAGGCGGGCGTGGTCCGGGCCGTCCGCAACTACATGGACACCCACGGCCTGCAGCCCCGGGGGCTGAAGCTCTCGGCGGAGGACATCCGCGACGGGCTGCGGGGCGTCCTGTCGGTCTATGTCCGCGAGCCCCAGTTCAAAGGGCAGACCAAGGAGCGCCTGAACAACCCCGAGGTGAATGCCCAGGTGGCCAATGCCCTGGCACCCGCCCTGGAGAGCTTCCTCAACGAGAACCGTTCGGTGTCCCAGTCCCTGGTGGACCGGATCGTCTCGGGCGCCCGCAGCCGAGCCGAGATCCAGGCCGCCACCGAGATGGTGGTGCGCAAGTCCGTCTCCCATCGCCTGAACCTGCCCGGCAAGCTGGCCGATTGTTCCAGCACCCGACCCAGCGACTCGGAGCTCTTCATCGTCGAGGGCGACTCGGCCGGCGGCTCGGCCAAGCAGGCCCGCGACCGTCGCCATCAGGCGATCCTGCCGTTGCGCGGCAAGATCCTCAACACCGAGCAGGCCGGCATGGGCAAGATGGGCCAGAACAAGGAGATCGCCGACCTGCTCAGCGCCTTGGGCTGCGGCATCGGGCCCAAGTTCGACGGGGATCGCCTCCGCTACGGCCGGGTGGTGATCCTGACGGATGCCGACTCGGATGGTCACCACATCGCCGGACTGCTGATCACCTTCTTCTATCGCTTCCTGCCGGAGCTGATCCGGAAAGGCCACATCTACCTGGGCCGGCCTCCCCTGTACCGGGTGCAGATCGGCAAGGAGACCCACTGGGCCTGGGATGACGAGCAGCGCGATCGCATCATGAAGCGCACCCGCTCCAAGGCCAACCCGGTGATCACGCGCTTCAAGGGTCTGGGTGAGATGAGCCCGGCGCAGTTGAAGGAGACCACCCTGGACCCCCGCTCACGGACGCTGTTCCGGGTGTGCGTGCCCGACGAAGAGGAGGCGGACAGGGCCATCTCGGAGTGCTTCGGGCGCGACCCCGCCCCGCGCTACCGGTTCGTCATGGAGTGCGCCACCCAGGCCGACGAGCTGGACGTCTAGGAGCCTGTGTGAGTATCCGGACCGAGCATCTCCGAGGGATCTTGTGCCCCCCGCAAGGCGCAAAAAGTCGTGGTTTGCTGGAGGCAAATGAGATTTTTTGCAACACAGCGGGGGTGCAAGAGACCCGGAGAGGCGACCGACGCGGTATTCACACAGGCTCCTAGCCTGCCTCCCGGCGTCGCTCAGTTGGCCTTCAGCGCCTCCCGGCGCTGAAGGAGGTGCTGGACCCAGGCGTCCATGCCTTCGCCGGTGCGGGCCGAGACCTGGAGGACCACCAGATCCGGCTGAAGCCGGCGGGCCTCCTCCAGGCAGCGCTCGACGTCGAAGTCGACGTAGGGCAGCAGGTCGATCTTGTTGAGGACCATGACCCCGGCGGCATTGAAGATATGAGGGTATTTGGCCGGCTTGTCGTCGCCTTCGGTGACCGAGAGGATCACCACCTTCTCGGCTTCCCCCAGGTCGAAGAGGGCCGGGCACACCAGGTTGCCGACGTTCTCGATGAAGAGGATCCCACCCGCGGGAACCGGCATGTGGTGCAGGGCGTCGTGGATGGCCTGGGCTTCGAGATGGCAGCCCTTCCCGGTGTTGATCTGGATGGCCGGGGCGCCGGTGGCTGCGATGCGGTCGGCATCCCGGGTTGTCTGCTGGTCCCCTTCGATCACCGCCACCGGGACCTTCCCCTCCAGCCGGCGGATGGTCTCCACCAGCAGGGTGGTCTTCCC
>Ga0334889_1000989_pt1 | contig 40428 bp, 49 predicted proteins | sample GraSluR1_MG_2_FD_207222 | JGI IMG/M metagenome (GOLD analysis project Ga0334889, IMG submission 207222) | Sludge microbial communities from methane-producing bioreactor in Wageningen University, Netherlands - Granular Sludge_8_08-R1 | ecosystem: Engineered > Bioreactor > Anaerobic > Unclassified...
TTTTCGCATAATTCAACAATTAACTTTCTTTCTGTTGATCTTAATCCTTTCCAATCAATAAGTGCTTTTTCTATTTTTTCAACATTTTTTTCAAGTGCTTGTTTAAACATTTTATCTGCATTTTTTTCAAAATCATCAAATCTATATTTTGGAAGGATGTGTGCAATTGCATAATTAAATTTTTCATATTCTCCATTATTTAATTCAAATCTGTTAAATTTAGTTGCATAATGTCCTCCTCCAAAACCTAAAACAGCAGGATAATAAGTGTCGTCTATAATTGAATCAATTATTGAATCTCCTATTAAAGAAATTGCATTTTGGTCATTCCATTGTTTTTCATTTGAACCAATTTCAACAAACAAAATTGGTGTTTCTGAATTTATCAAAGGAGTAGTTGGGCCATGGTGGTCAACTTCTAATGTTATTTCCCAGTCTTTTATCATATTATTTTGTTCAGCTAATTTTTTAATATGTAATAAAATTGTTTTCATTTTTGAAGCATAACATACATTGAGAGTTTCTCTTTCTCCACCTAAATCTGCAATAGACCAATTCCCTGGAACATGAACACATAAAGATTTAGCATTTGATTCACTCCTATGTGTTGATGGTACAATTAAATAATCGCATTTTTCTTTAAATTCAAATTCAACAACATTTTTATCAACTTTTATAATCTCTATTTTTTTGTCATTGATAATTTTTTCCCATTTATTTATATCTTTTTTGTTAAATTTATATTTATCAATAATGTATTCACAAATATCTGTGCTGGCTATGTTTATTTTTGAATATATAATAACTGGCATATAAAGATATGTAAGGAATAAAGCTTAAAAAGTCTTTTAACTCAATTAAAGTATGAAAAAAGAAATAGTTTTTGTATTATTAATATTCATTTTTTCTATATTTGCACAAACATGTAAGGATAGCGGAGATTGTATTGAAGGATATTGTTATAATGGAGGTTGTATTAATCCAGAAGTTGGTGATAAAATAATCAGTCTTCCTTGTCAAAATACTTCTAATTGTATAGAAGGATATTGTGTTTTAGATCTTAATCGTTGTATAATTCCCACTGCAGGTGAAAAGATCCTTAATTTTGGAATAAAAAGCGGTTGTGCAGGGATAGTAACATGTTCTTCTGATGATTTAGTTTGTGTCATTTTTTGTAATTTAATTTGGGTAATTTTAATTATTTTATCAATTTTAGCAGGATATTTTTCAAAGAATTTAGATAATAAATTAATTCCTATATCTGCAGTTGTTTTACCTTTATTTGTCGCATTAGCAAGTGTTCCTTTTGCTGGGATAGTAGTCGCAGTAATTGAGATAATTATAATTATGTATTATAAGCAAAAATTATCAAAACAAGAAACAAGTGAAGAATATACAGACACAACTGAGTATCTCCCACCAATAAGAAAAAACCAAGAAGAATTTTAAACTTATTTTAACTTCCCAAAGTCTTTTAAATACAATCTTATATATTATTTAACACAAAACAATCAGGTGATTTATAATGAACAGAAAGGTAATTTTAGAACTCCCCAACCAACAAAAAATTATTCCAAATGCAGTAATAGGAGAACTTAGGATTAGAGTAAGAAAAGTTTCCCCAAATAAAAAACTATTTGAAGCATTAACAGTATTAGAAGAAAACAATTTACCTTTACCAAGATTTGATTTATTAGATAAATTAATAGTTAACGAAGATGGTTCAAGAAATGATAAAGTATGCAATGCACTTCAAAGTGAATACGGAATATCTGATTTATGGACAGGCCCTATTTTCGCACATGAAAAACCAAACACAAAAATAGAAAGTATCATATATAGAGAATATCCAAATGGAGCAAAAAGAAGAATAATAACATTAGAAGATATAAGAGGAGAAGCAAATTTAATACAAGCTTATCCTAAAGACAAACTTTTAATACCTGGAAAACATTTTACTTATAAAATGAAAAACGGAGTATTAGAATTTGAATTTGATCAACAAGACCTTATTGCTCATGAATTACCAGTAGAAGATGGAAAATACCCAGATGGATATTGGCCAACAAATAAATTAACAGGTTTACCAGATCCAAATGGAAAAGGACCACAAAGGAAAGCATATTTTTGGAATTATGATTCAGCAATAAGCGCGGTTTTCCGTTGGCTTGGCGACAACTACGACGGCGTCAGCCTCTACAGCTACTACAGCCCTCGTGGAGTGCTTGAAATCGCTCAAGACGCTTGAACGAAAAGAAGTTGAAAAAAAGACATAAAATACACTTAAAAATCTAAAATAGAAGCTTGTTTTTTCTTTTGTTTTTTAGTTTCTAGTTTAGGCGCGTATGAGGTTTTATTACTCATTTCTGAAATTATTTGTTTCATCTTTTTTTCCTTTTTCTTTGAGGCCCAGTAAAATATTTCATCTTGTGTATTTTTTGTAATTAAAATTATTACTTTACCTTCTTTATGTCTTCCAGTTCTACCTCTTCTTTGAATACTTCTAATTGCTGAAGGAGTTGATTCATAAAATATTACTAGATCTACTGAAGGTAAATCTAATCCTTCTTCCCCTACACTTGTACAACACAATACTTGAAATTCTTTATTTTTAAATTCTTCTATTATTCTTTTTTGGTCTTTTTGAGTAAATCCTTTCTTCTGTCCCATAAATTCTTTTGCTTTTATATTTTCAGTATTTAATCTTTTAACTAAATATTGTACCTGGTCTCTATATTGTGCAAATACTATTGCAGTTCCATTATTTTGTTTTAATATTTCTACTAATTTAGGAACTTTAGGATGTTCTTTATTTTTTATCAAATTTTCTGCTATCTTAAATCTATGATCTCTTAAAACTCGTTCAACACCCTTTGAGGTTTTTTCATATCTCATCTTATACACATAAGAATTAAACGCAACAACCCCTTGTGTTTCTAATAATTCTATTGCATGCGCTAAATTGAAAATAGAAGAATAAAATGACATCGCAGCATATTTAGAATTAGTTTCAATATTTTGTATTTTTCTTTGAGCTTTTATAAGTTCTACTTTTGAAGGGATTCGTATATATATTCCAAATTTTTTCAAAGTTTCTAAATACTCTTTATACATTTCTTTAAGGTATCTAATTGAGTTCTTTATTTCTTCTCCTAATTCTACAAATTCCCACGAAATATTTGTTTTTTTTACGTACTGTTCAACATCTTCATCTTCATGTGTTCTTGCTTCTATATTAGTTATATATAATGCGTCCATTATTTCCTTTATACGTTTTTTATCTCCTCCTGGAGAAGCTGTCATACCAATAATTTTTACTTTATTTTCAATTGCATTTTCAGCTACAAATGTATATGCATAATTTCCTACAGATCTGTGTGCTTCATCTATTATACACAAAGAATATTTTGTTAAATCTAATCGTTTATTTTCAATATCATTTTTAGCTGTTTGTGGGGTGCATATACAAACTGGTTTTTTCCACAATTCCTCTCGTTCTTTTGGCTTAATACTGCCGTTTATTAAAATTATTTCTTCTGTATTCATATCCAACTTTTCAGTAATCGATTTATAATGTTGTTCAGCCAAGGGCCTTGTAGGCGCCATAAATAGTATGTTTCCTTTTGTGTTTAATTTATCAATCATAATAAGCGCAATCAGTGTTTTTCCTAATCCTGTTGGTAAGATAACTAGTGTGTTTCCTTTTTTAAGCGCTGATTCAGCTATGTTCTTTTGATATTCTCTTGGTTTGATATCTTTAAGCATAATAGGATTTTGATTAATAAGCTTTAAATCCTTATTATTACTGTCCTTACTAAAACAGCAGGTTTTTAAACTAAAAAACCAATAAAAAGGTATGAAAAAGCGCAATTTTAAGTTGTATTTTACATTTGCAATTATTGTAATAGCTTTAGCCGTATTTTTTTCTATAGAATATTTTAGTTTACCTATGCAAACTGCAGAACCTTTTGTACGGGAGGATGCATATATTGAAGAGAATTTTTTTGAAGTAGAAAATACAACAGTAGGAGCAAGTAAATATTCAGATAAAGAAGTATCTATAGAGGAAGTTCCAGAATCTCAAATTTATCAAATGTCATATATTCAGATTATAAAATATATTTCATTAATTATTATTGGTGTGTTTCTTAGTTTAGCTGGATATCAGATATTTTATCAAAGATCAAAAGATGATCTTTTATCTAATGATCTTAGAATGAATATGCTTTTAGAATTAAGAGAAGCAGATAAAATACCAACATATTTTAGTGATAAGTTTAGAAAAAGCAAGTCAACAATAAGTGAGCATTTAGACAAATTAGTAAGTGCCGGGTTGGTTGAAAAAGTTCAGGAACCAGGTAAGAAGTTTGTTTATTATAGAATAACTAGGGAAGGAAAAAGTATTTTAAGAAACAGAAGAGCTGCCTAAGATAAAACATAATATATTCTTTGTAAAAAAGTGATAATTGTTAAGATAAATATTAGGAATATAATATATATTGTGTATGTAGGCGCCAAAAGTATTGATAAAAGCGCTATAAATATCAAACCTACTCTTTCAGCGCGTTCTAAAACACCCTTTAAATTAACTGCTTTTTCATGGCTTAAAACCTGTCTATGTTCAGCATAAGCCTTAACAAATGAAGCCATACATGTTCCAAAGAACAGTATTGAGATTATTTGGATATCAATAGGAATTAGATATCCTGTTATTTCTTTCAGCGCGATCCATTTTAATAGAATAAGAAGAACAAAAAACTCAACTACTCTGTCTGCTATCCCATCTAAAAATGCTCCGTTTTTAGAAACTTGATCTTTTGCCCTTGCCACAATCCCATCAACAGCATCTAATAAAAATGCTAAAAAAATTAAACCTAAAATAGAATATATATAATAATCATTAATAGCAAAAAGATACGCAAGAAACGCAGATAAAATAGAAAATATAGTAATAGTATTTGCAGAAAAGGGACAAAATTTAAAAAAGGGATAAAAATGTTTTTCAATAATTGAACTTTTTCCTGAATGTTTAATCATTTAAATCTCCTTATCGTTTAAAATATGCAGTATTTATAATTTGGTTATTAAACATTAATACTTGTAGATCTCCTTTGGGCATAATATAATCTGCTTTTCTTGAATTTGTTTCAGAATACATCCTGTTTACAGTATTGTCAATTTCGTATAATGGAGCTATAGATTTTCTAATGTTAGAAATAATCGATTTTGCAGATGTTAATTCTGAAGTTTTATATTTAACCTCTGGACAAAAATAATACATTGTTATTAATTCGTTGGATTCTACTTCTTTTCCTGCTTTGCTGATTTCTAAAAAATAATTATCTAATTCATCAAGAGAAGCTAAGTCTTGTTTTTTTATGGCATCATTAAATATCTCCATATATTCTTCTTCAAACTCATCTAATTTTTTTGTATTTGTATTATATGATAATATTAAATCTATAAAATCCATTCCAATACCAAAAGAATATGTATCACATATATATACTGTTCTGCATGCAACTAAACAAGAAGTTTGGTCAATACAAGAGAGTCTGTCAATGCCAGTATATTGTTTACATTTATCCTCTTGTGTTCCTCTACTTTCAAAAAATTTCTCAACATTTTCTTTTGCTTCATTTAATCTATCAAATTGTCCTTCTATAGTTAAGTTTTTATGGTTTATATAATAGCACATTAAAATGTCTTTTATTTTTTCTTTATCTTTAATAAAGTAATATCTATCATTAGTTTTTTCAAATATAAATAATTCTTTTCCTCCAGAAATAACTATATTATAATCTTGATTTTCACAAGTTATTGTTTCATACCTAAAAGTTTCACCCGTTTCTAAGTACGAAAAAATTATTTGTTCTAAGGTTAAAGAGTATATACTTCCGCAAATAATTGCCATAAATAAAATCATAGTAGTTATTTTCATAACAATATTTACAAAGGTATGATTTTAAATTGTTTTTATCAAAATTTGATTATGAAAATAATTATAACTGGAACTCCAGGAACAGGAAAAACTGAAGTTTCGAAAGTTTTAGCTAAAAAATTAAAAGCAAATCTAATTAATGTTAATGAACTAATAGATAAATATAAATTCTTCAGAGGAATTGATAGGGCAGATAATGCTAAAATAATAAATTTAAAAGAACTGGAAGATTATTTAAGAAATCATATTTCTTCAGAAGAATCTTTCGTAATTGAAAGTCATTTATTATGCGAATTAGATTTGGATGTAGATTATGTAATTATTCTAAGAACTCATCCAAATATCTTAAGAAAAAGGCTATCTAAACGAAATTACTCAAAAGAAAAAATAGAAAGCAATATTTCATGTGAAATTTTAGATTATTGTTTAGTTAAATCAGAATTATTGTATAAAAAAATATTTGAAATAAACACAACAAATAAAAAATCCCTTGATGTTGCAAATGAAATTATTGAAGTTATTAAGGGAAAAAAGAAAACAAAACATATAGATTGGAGTAAAAAAATTTTCAATGATAAATTGAATTTAAAAAAACTTAAAGACCTATAAAATCTTTAGCCATTTTTCCTTTAGGGAATATTTTACCATTCTTAGCTTTTAAGGGAAGTTGATATTTTTCAGAAATTTTTATAAGTTCTTGTAAATCTATGAATTTTTCAGTAGTTAAAAAAGGAATTTTACCTATGGGGGTGTTTTCTCTTATAATTCTAAAGGTAATTCTTTGTTTTATCCCTGTTTTCATTATTTCAATACAAATTTCTTCGGTTTTCAATATTTCATTTCTATCCATAGTATCTCCTCATATAGTTTTTGATAATTTTAATAAATATTTTTTTGCTTCTTTTAGTTCATTTTTACCTTTCGGAGTTATTTTATAGTATTTTCTTCTATCCTTCAAATAAGAACTAATTAGTTTTTCATTTTCTAATTTATATAATACTAAATAAATCATTATCCTACTAGGTTTGAATTTAAAGGTATTTTTGATTTCTTGATTTAAAGTGTATGCATGTAATTTTTTTTTATTTAATAAAGACAAGATATACATCCAGATGTTATTTATTTTTGTATGTCTTTCTAATCTTTGAATCGGTTTTCCCATGCTATTAAAAATCAAGATAAGTATTTAAACTGTATAGTATTTATATAAATACAAAATAGCAATATATTTTTTTAAATGGGTGATTGGATGGGTAGAATAAAAGTAGGGATTATAGGAGTTGGAAATTGTTTTTCAGGATTATATCAAGGATTAGAATATTATAAACGAACAGAAAACACAGTTGTAGGAGTAATGAATGAAAAATTAGGGGAGTATTCATGGAGAGATATTGAATTTGTTTCTGCATGGGATGTATCAAAACACAAGGTAGGAAAAGAATTAAGTGAAGCACAATATGCAAAACCAAATTTTGTAGATTATATTAAGGATATGCCTAAAACACAGATTATTGTTAAAGAATCACCAAAATTAGACGGAGTAGGCAAATATGTTGAAGACTGGTTTGATCCAATAAATCAAACAAAATCAACAGACGAATTAAGAAAAGATATTATTAATGAAATTAAATATAAAGAGATAGATGTTATTGTTAATTATTTACCTGTTGGTTCTCAAAAAGCAGTAGAATTTTGGGCAGATATCTGTTTAGAAACAAAAACTGCCTTTGTAAATTGTATGCCTGTGTTTATAGCTTCAAATGGAGATTGGCATAATAAATTCAAACAATCCAGAGTGCCAGTAATTGGTGATGATATTAAATCTCAAGTAGGAGCAACAATTATACATCGTGTATTATCCAAATTATGTGATGATAGGGGGGCAAAAATAAAACATACTTATCAATTAAATGTCGGTGGAAATACAGATTTTAAAAATATGCTTGAGAGGGAAAGAGTAGTTTCCAAAAAAGTATCTAAAACTGAATCTGTTCAAAGTCAATTAACAGAAAGATTAGAAGAGGATAATATACATATAGGGCCAAGTGATTTTATACCATTTTTAAAAAATACAAAAATTTGTTTTATAAAAATGGAAGCAGAATCTTGGGCTAATGTGCCTTTTAAAATTGATTTAAAATTAGAAGTTGATGATAAAGCAAACTCTGGAGGGATAGTTGTTGATGCAATTCGATTAGCTAAAATAGCAAAAGACAGAAATATTGGTGGGTCAATAGATGAAGCTTCTGCTTATTTATTCAAACACCCGCGCGTTCAATACTCAGATTCAGAAGCAAAAGAATTGATTAAAAAATTTGTAGAACAGGCTTAGAGCCTTTCTTTTATTAATGGTGCTATTATTTTTAAATCTGGTGAAAGATTAACAGATTCTAATTTATCTATTGGTAGCCATACTAATTCACTAAATAATTCAGGTTCATTTATTTTTGGTTCGCCACTTATTAAATTTGCAGTAAATTTATTTGCTATTGCTTTTTTACCATCAGGAGTTGTAAATAAAACATTTGAAAAAAATCGTAAACTATCTATTTCAAATTCACTACCTACTTCTTCTTTTAACTCTCTTTCTACTGTTTCTCTTAGTACTTGTAAATCTATTTGTCCTTCTGTTTCTACTTTTCCACCAGGAGTTTCATAATGTCCATGATCCTTTCTTTTTAATAATAAAAGTTCTTTGTCCTTATTTAATAATAGACATCCAGATAAAATTAATTTCTCTTTCATTTAAATCACCTAAATAAATTATTGTGAAAACACTTTTAAACTATTCTCATTATAATTGTTTTGGTGAATGTATGAAAAATGTTTTAATAATTGGATTAATAATATTTTTATTTAGTATATCTTCTGCAGCATTTATTGAAGAATTAGAAGTATTAGTTATAGATTCTAATGACAGATCTATGGAAGAAGTGGCAGTTTGGACAAATTACCAAATAAACAGCATAAAAGGATACGTAACAACTAATAAACAGTATACCAATCAATATGGAATAGTTAATTTAAAATTAATTAATAATGAATTTCAAGAAAAATTAACAAAAACAGAATATACTTTGTTTTTAGAATATATGGGTCAACAACAGTCGCATATACTTGATGCAAAGAGTGGAAGGAGATCAAGGACATTTTCTTTTGATATAAATAGAGCTACAATTAGAGTATATGATATTTATAAAGGAGGAATAAAATCAAATGTAACTATATTAGATCAAACAAGAGAAACATCAAATACAGGATACGCAGTTTTTAATTTGCCAGATGGTGATTATCAGATAGTAGTTGATCATTCTGGTTCAAAACAAGTTTTTCCTTTTGAAATGAAAGGAGATACTTTAGTTGAAATTCCCTTAACAGAATTTGATATTTCTATCCTACTTTTGGATGATAAAGGAAATCCATTAAATGGAACAGTAAAATTAATAGGAGAAACACATAGTGTGTTAAATGGAAAGAAAACCCTCAAGATTACAGCAATACCTCCAATATTAATTGAAGGTTTTTCAGGAAGTAAAGAAGTATCAAAAGAATTTGATCCAAAAATCACAAATGAAGTGGTTTTGCCGATAGACATTAATCCTCCAGAAATAACTGGAGTAACATATAAAAAAAACATCAGAGGATACGAGTTGTCAGTTAGTATATTAGACACAGGTATTTATGCAACTGGATTGGATACTCAAATTAACCCTCCTTTAATTATTTATTCTATGACAACTGCTGGAGAAAAAACCCCCGAAAGAACCTTAAATTTACTTCCATCTGGATCAGATAGATTTACTATTACTTTAACAGATATATCTGAAGATTCTGTTATAGATTATGAAATTTGGGCTTCTGATTTAAGCTCTAATACTGCATCCTATACGGATACTTTTTTAGCTGGTTCAGAACAGCAGGGGCCAACAATTCCTATGCCTATTCCAGATACAAAACCAGAGCAATCTGAATTAGAATTAGGAGAAGTTTTTAAATGGATTTTAATAGGATTAGGAGTTGTAGTTTTAATTTTAATAGTTTATGCAGTTATTAAATTAAAATCTGAAATGAAAGAGGAAAAATAATGGATATAAAATCTTTAGGTTCAATATGTATAATTTTAGGAATTATTTTTTTATTTTTATCTCCATTCATAATTGGAGTATTTTTAAATAATTCAGAATTACTATCCTTATTTATTAACTTAGGAATTATATTGTTTATAATTGGTGCAGTTTTAATATTTTATAAATTAATAAAAGAATCAAAAGAAGATGAGGTGAAGATAAGATGAAACTTACAACTTTAGATATAAAGCAAGAATATGAAGTATTAGGAATTGTTAAAGGTAGTACAGTAAGAGTAAAACATGTTGGTAAAGATATAATTGCAGGATTCAAACATATAGTAGGTGGAGAAATAAGAGAATATACTGAGATGTTAGAAGAAGCAAGACAACAGGCGTTAGATAGAATGTTAGAAGATGCTGAGAAATTAAACGCAGATGCAATTATAGGTATGCGTTTTACAACAAGTCAAGTAATGCAAGGTGCAGCTGAAATATTAGCATATGGAACTGCTGTTAAGATAAAAAAGAAATAATTATCTTAAATACATTTCTCCAAAGCGTTTTGTGTATATTCTAAAGTCATCTGTTTCTGCTGTTTCTTTTATTTTTATATATTGAAATATTTTAGAATCAAATTCATCTGCGAAATATACTGCTGCTGCTTCTGGAAATTGCGGTGTTTTAGGAGAACCATATTCTAAATTTCCATGGTGGCTTAGTATCATGTGGGATAATTTCATTTTTAAAATATCTGGAAAACCAGGTATTTTATTTATTTTTTCTAAAAGCATTTCTTCTCCTAGTACAATATGTCCTCTTAACATTCCTTGTTCTGAAATTTGAATATTTGTACTTACATCAAATTCTTTTATTTTTCCCAGATCATGTAATATTGCGCCCGCGATTAATAGATCATGATCTAAAGAGGGGTATATTTTGAAAATTTGATCACACAATTTAGCTACTCCTAATGTATGTTCTAATAGCCCCCCAACATATCCGTGATGCATATACATTGCACCAGGACATTTTTTAAATATTTTAACAAATAATTCATCTTCAAAGAATAAGTCTAATAATGATTTTAAATGTGAATCTTTAATAATTTCAAGAAATGTTTTAAATTCTGTATACATTTCTTCAATATCTTTAGATGTAACTGCTACAAAATCTTCTTGCTCATATGTATCTGTTATTTTTATTGATCCGTTATCTTCATTAATATCAATTTTTAATTTTCCTTTATATTCTCCTGCAATCCCAACAACATGTATGACATCATTTTCTGAAAATCCCCTGAATATTTTAGTTATTGCATCTTTATTTGTTCCTCCCCAATAGGTTATTTCAACTTCTCCTGTTTTATCTGAAACTCCTATCTTAAACATATATCCATTTGTATATTCTCTAGGAGGATGTTTGTATTTAACAGAGAACAATGAATCTACAAATTCACCATTTTTTAAATCGTTAATATATTGTTTCATTTTAATCACCAACATTTAATTAAATAGTTTAATGTTTATATATTTAATCTATTAGATCACACTAATGGCAAATAATTTTCTTTTTTCTCTTTTTATAAATTCAAAAGATTTTATGAAGGATTGAGTATATTCGTAACCTCCTTTTGAAATTTCTTTTTCTATTTGAGATATCGATTTTTTTTCATACCCTTGAAATTCTAAAGGATTTAAAATAATTTTATCTTCATGATTTAATTGTATAGAATATATTTTATGAAATATTATACTTTTACCATATATAATACTAAACTCTCCGATATCTTTTAATATTTCTGTTTTGATTCCTAAACATCCCCATAAACATCTTTTAGCAGCATTTTCATAACTTTCATATTTATTTACGTGTCCAACAGCAGATGAAGTCAACCTGTTTGGAAATTTCTTTTTATTCATAGAAAATCTTGGTAAAATAAGAGTATCTTCTTTTAAGAATACAATAATATTAACACATCTAAAAGACATATCTAAATATTCAATTTCCTCTTTTCTTCCCCACCCTATAACTGTATTTTTATTGTTTACTATTGTTAGCTCTTCTTCCATATTTATGTTTATTATAAATAATTATTTAAATTAATAGTTATATTACTTTAACAAGGAGTATAAGAAGGACAACATATTTAACTAAATTCAAAGGCCCTTCTTTTAAAGAGGATTGCAGGAATTGTTTTTTATATGTATAAAAAACCCACAGATCACATTCATTTGCCGGGGTGGCGGAGGGGTCAAACGCGCTGGACTCAAGATCCTGTGGCTTAGTGCCTACGAGGGTTCAAACCTTTTTCTCTTTTAAAAAAGAGAAAAACGTTTACGAAAAAGAGAAAACTGGTTGCCTAAAAATAATTTATTAGGAAAAATCCTGATAAATATGAAAATCCCTTCCCCGGCATTTTAATGCTCTTTAATCAGTATTTTAAAGTTTATGTCCTAAATTATAAATGTGATATTTATGTATTTATAGGTATTTTTATGAAATTCGATGAAATTATAAACATAAATCCCATTGCTGAACTCTCAGTAACTCTATTTGATATTTTATTATTTTTAATAGTATTTGGGTTAATTTTAATTATATTAAATATCCTAATTCAAATTTACAAGAAATTAATGATACATATAACTGAAAAAACAAAAACGACTTTTGATAATAAATTATTAATGGGTACTCTTAGTCCTTTGAAGTATTTTAGTATAATTTTATCTTTGTTTATTGCGTGTTCACTCTTATTTCCAGATTTTATAAATTTTGAATTATACTCTTTAAAACAAGGAGGGATAACTGTAGGACATATGTTTTTAATTTTAAGCATATTCGGGTTTACGTATCTAATAAAATCAATAGTATATTCTGCTATAGATTGGTATAAAGATGAACTTTGTTTAAAGTCAAGAATTAAATTTGATAGTCAAATGATACCTATCTTAAGAAAAGCAACTGCTGTTGTTATTTATTCAATAGGTATTATGATAGCATTAGATATTCTAGGTATAGAAATAGGTCCATTATTAGCAGGTTTAGGTATTGGGGGATTGGCAGTTGCATTGGCATTGCAAGATACACTATCTAATTTCTTTGCAGGATTATACATGATAACTGATAAACCAATATCAAAAGGAGATTATATTTCTGTTGATAATCTAGCAGGGTATGTAGAAGAGATAAGTTGGAGGAATACAAAAATAAAATCTTGGGAAAATAATATTATAATTATACCAAACTCAACATTAAGTAAATCTACAATAATAAATTATACAAATCCACACAAATCAGTCATTCGTATTTTAAAAATAAGTGTTTCATATGATTCAGATCCAGATAAAGTGATCAAGGTATTAAAAAAGACTATAGATTCTGTTGGACAAAAAGATGATACGTTTGATAAAAGTATGCAACCTATAGTTAAATTTTCAGAATTTATGGATTCAGCAATCGAATTCAAAATTATTTATAAATTAAATGATTATACTAAAAGGATAGCATTTGAAGACACATTAAAATTAGAAGTTTTCAAAGCATTAAAGAAAAATAAAATAGAAATTCCATATCCTATTAGAATGGTATATATGAGAGATACAAAGAAGAGGTGAAATATATGAGTAAAATAACAATAAATGCATTAATTGATGGGGGTTCAGCGACTGCAGGCCCTCCCTTAGGACCTTCCTTAGCCCCGATGGGAGTGAATATAGGAGAAGTTATAAATAAAATTAATGAAGCAACAAAAGAATTTAAAGGTATGAAACTGCCAGTTAAAGTAATAGTTGATAAAAATACAAAAACTTTTGAAATAGAAGTTGGATCACCACCAACTTCTGAATTGATTAAAAAAGCAGCAGGAATACAAAAAGGCAAAAAAGACAAAACTCAAGAAGTAGGAAATATTACGTTAGAAAAAGTAATAGAAATAGCAAGAAAGAAAAAAACAAAGGTATTAGGAAAGAGTTTAAAAAGTGCAACAAAAGAAGTATTAGGTAGTTGTATCTCTCTGGGATTAAACTGTAATGGAAAAAACCCAAAAAAAGTAACAGAAGAGATAGATAAAGGCGAACATGATTCACTTTTTGGAGGGGAATAATGAAGAAAATAATTTTTTTCATTTTTATTTTTTCTTTATTTTGTTTTGCAAATAATTTTGAATTAAGGTTACTTTCTAAAGTACAAACTAATTTAGAAATTCATAATAATACTCTTTATTTCGGATGTGAAAATGGAGATGTTTATTCATTAAATATAATAGATCAAGAAATAAATTGGAAGATAAACATAGGAAAAAAACCAGGAAGTAGTTTAAGTGTGTTAGATAATAATTTAATTATATATTCTGAAAATTCGGTATATTTGTTAAATCAAAACAAGGGGGCAATAGAAAATCAATATTCTTTTACTGAAGATATTGCAGGCATAACTGTTGATACTGGACAAATATACATAACAACAAGATCGGGAGTATATGCTTTATCAAAAAATGCAGAAGTTAAATGGGACTTATTAACGTTTGGACTTTATTCTACAAAAACAAAGCCCGTAATGGATGAATATTATATTTATTTTGGCATTAAAGATGAAATGTATGCATTAGACAAAAACCAAGGCGAAATAATATGGAAAGCCAAAACAAGTACTCCAATATATATTAAAGAAGGAAATTTGAGAGTTTTTGTAAGTACAGAAGATAATAAAATTAAAACTTTTGAGATAACAGAAGGAAGAGAAGTTTGGAATTATAAAGCAGGTGGCTGGATAACAGATATTGAAGAGGATAATGGAACTGTTTTTTTTATCTCAAATGATTATTATATATATTCGGTTAATGCAGATAATGGAACTTTATTATGGAAAAAATTGATTGGTGATATGACTGATTTAGAGGTGAAAGAAAATATTTTATTGGTTGGGACAAAAGATAATAAGATTTATGGATTAAATAGAGAAACAGGAGAAGAAGGGTTTATTATACATACTTCTGATTGGCCAATGAATTTACTTATAAAAAATAATTTTGTGATTTATAGTACATTAGATAAAAAAGTAGCATATGCATATATTGATCATGTTTGTACTTTTAATTATCCTAGTAGAAGGTCAGTAGTTAGTTCAGCAGAATTCAAATTAAATGGTACAACATATTCAATTGATAATTCAATAACTAAAGTTCAAATTGGAATAAAAAAAGAGGACATAGGAGATTATACTAATGCACAAGGAATAAATACTTGGACTGCATATGTTGATCCATATGAATTTACTGATGGCATTTTAGATATTGGTTGTGTATTATCACCTTATAGTGATAGAGATCCAACAATTATGCAAGTGATAAAAACTCCCCAATCAACTTTAATTGAAGATATGAAAGTAACTTTTCCAGAACAAACTGAGTTACAGCAGAACATTCAAATTTATGCTTTAAACAAATATAATAGAACAATAAAAGGATTAACTGCGCTTTATGATAATAAAGAGTATGTAGCAGATTCTAATGGATATATATCTCTATTCTTTAGTGAACCAGGATTAAAATTAATTGAGATTTCAAGAAAAGGGTATAAAACCCAGCAAATTCAAATACAAGCCGGAGACACCCCAGGCACAGATGATTACACATTATATTATTTAGCAGGAATAATAATTCTCATTATAATAATCGTATTTTTAATTAAAAAGATAAAACAGTAAAACTACAAACCAGACCTTGAAGTTTTACGTAAAACTCCAAACTAGACTTTGTAGTTTTACAAATATTTAAAAATATTACTGTATTAATAGTAATTATGAATATTATAGAAATTGAACATCAGAATCCCTGGTGGAATAATAAAAATTGGGTTAAAGAAGATTTACATTTAAACAAATATAAAAATTCACCTGTATCTCATGAATGGACTATGAAACTTGAAAAAGGAGTTTGTGTGGTTTATGGGCCAAGACAAGTTGGAAAAACAACCTGGATTAAACAACAAATATCAAAACTTGAAAATGAAAATGTGCTTTATATTGCATGTGATGGAATTCTTTCTACTAAGGAATTTAAGGATACACTAACACAAATTTTTGAATTAAAAGATTTTAAATATATTTTTTTAGATGAAATAGCATATATTGATAATTGGGAACAAATAATAAAATATTTTATTGATCAAAAAAAATTTAAGGATAAGTATCTAGTCTTAACTGGTTCGTCTTCTATTAACATGTTAAAAAAAGCAGAAAGATTAACCGGACGTTTATCAAAGAAAAAAAGATTTCACCCCCTAACATTTAAAGAATTTGTGGATAATAAAATAAAAAATCCAACCACGGAACAATTATATCATCTTTTTAGAAGATATTTACTTCATGGTGGATTTTTAAAAGTGATTAATAAGTTTGAACAAGCTAATTTTATATCTGCTGATCTTTTAAGTGATTATAGTGGTGCGATAGATGGAGAATTGTCTAAAGCTCAGAGATCTCCTAGAATTTTTAATTACATTATTTCAAAACTAATAAGTGCATTAACAAATACTATTTCTTGGGCTAGTATATCAGAAAATGAAGTTTCACAACCTACTGTTAGTGAATATATTGAGATTAGTAAATTATTGATGTTTAATGATTATATAGAAAATATTGAATCGTATCATAAATCATTTGTTAAAAATAAAAAAGTGTATTTTTTTGACCCTTTTTTATTTTGGATTGCTAGATACAGAATAGGGAAAAAAGAACCTATCGATGAAACAAATATTTTAAAGTATGAAAGCAAACTTGTTGAAAATGCAGTATTTTCAAATATTTCAACGTATTTAGATGATAGAATAGAACTTCCAGATTTTGAAATAAGAGATTTTTTATTTTATTCAAAGACAAGAAAAGGAGAGATAGATTTTGTGATTAACAATCTTAAATTAGAAGTTAAATGGACTAAAGATATACGTAAAAAAGAAAAGGATGTTTTATATCTTACAAAAACCTCTCTAGCAAAAAATGAGGTCCCAGTATATTTGTTTTTATATAATATAGACGAATATCTTAAAAATGTAAAACTCCAAACCAGACCTTGAAGTTTTACGTAAAACTCCAAACTAGACTTTGTAGTTTTACAAATATTCAATATTTTAATGGAAAATGAGCAAAAAATAGGCAAAAATAATAGCGAAAAGTATATAAATGGGAAGAAAACATATATTTCACATAAGAGGTGAAAAATATGCACATAACTGTAAATTTTGAAGGATATATTGAAGATATTATAGAAAATGCAATTCAAAAAGGTCTTGCAAAAACTAAAACAGAAGCTCTTAGATTAGGTGTATTAGAATTAAACGATAGATATGGATTATTAAAAAACGATACAGAATTGTCTATGCTTAAAAAGAAATTAGAAACAATAGATAATCAAATAAATACAGGTAGATTAAGAGATGAAACTGAAGAAGATGCTAAAAAATATCCTGAATTATCCAAAGGTAATTAAATGCAAAATGAAAAGTTTGTACGTATTTATTTTATAGGTGATCACAAACAATATGAAAATGGTTAAAAAACCAAATATGAGTTTAAGATTTATTTTTAAGTATTTTATCTAATTTATCCCAATCTTTTCCTATAACAATAGGTTGTAAAGCAATTAATTCTTCTCTATAATTTAAGTCTTTTGGTACTTCGTTTAGCAGAAAAATAGGTATTTTGTTATGAAATGCCAAAGCCATTTCCATAAAAGCACTTCCACCAATATAATTTTTTATTCCATTTTTATCAAAATTAGCTACAAATATCGCATCTGATTCATCAATTTTAGAAAAATGATCTTCAATTAATCCATGCATCTTTTTTGTAAGTGCTGTTTCTTCTAAATGATGATGATCAACCATACTTGGTAAAAGTACTTCATATCCTGTTTCTTCAAGCGCTTTTTTAATTTCAGGTAATTTATCAAAAAATTTAGCGCTTGAACATAAAGTAATCTTCATATTATTATTTTTACACAAAACTATATATTAGTTTCTCTTAATATTTAAATTAATGAAAATTGCAGTAACTTCAGAAAATAAACTTAAATTAAAAGCAGTTGAAAAGGTATATTCTGAAATTGGAATAAAACCCAAAATAATTGGTTTTTCTGCTGATTCTAATGTTGGTGAGCAACCAGTAAATGAAACTACTCTTTTAGGTGCGAGAAATAGAATAAAATATATAAAACCAAAAACTAAAGGTTTTGATAGAATAATTTCTATTGAAAATGGGATATTTAGAGAAGATAATGCGTGGAGAGATAAAGCAGTAATTGTTTTATATAATTTAAAAACAAAAGAAGAATATATTGAATATTCAGATCATATTGTTTTTCCAGACCAATATGTGGATAAAGCACGTGAGATAGGTTTTGATAAAATAACTGTAAGTAAAGTGATGTTTGATGAAGGGTATATATTAAATGCAAAAGACCCACATAAAACTATTTCTGGTATTTCAAGACAAGTTTATTTAGAAGATACTTTAAAAAAAATTATAAAAAAAGAAGAAAAGTAATTATTCTTCTTCTGCTTTTTTAATTACTTTTACTGTGTCTGCCTTGATAGTTACTGGTATTGGTACAGCTGCTTCTGTTAATTCAACTGTTAATTCTTCCTTATTTTTATCAACACGCATTACTTTAGCTTTTTCACCTTTAAATGGCCCACTAATTACTTCAACAATATCATATTTATTTATTGACAATATTGGTGCCTTTGCAGCTTCAATTAACCCTTCAATTTCTCTAATTTCAATATTTTTAGATAATACTCCCCTAATGTGGGGCAATCCAAATATGGCTTTTCTTATATCTGCTTCATTTTCTGCTTCTATTATAATATATCCTCTTAAATCCTCAAATACAGCAATTACTTTTATTGGATGTTTTTCCTTTTTTATTTTTCTAAGTAACATATCTGCAACTACATGTTCTTGTCCAGTTGTAACTCTTGATGCATATAACATAAAATTCACCTATGGTAAAACTTGAAAGATTAACCAAATTATTAATCCAATTAATCCAACTATTAAAGTTCCGACACTTGTTACTATTGCTATTTGTTTAAATTCACTATATCTTGGTTTATAGAAAGTATGAAATATTCTTCTTGATTGTCTTACAAAATTTACTAATCCACTTAACATAATTTCACCTTTATCCGACTAGATCTAAATCTAGTTCTTCTTCAACTGATTTTTTTTCTAAATTTTCCAAAGTGTATTTTGGCATTTTAGTTCCAGCTACAACCACAAGTACTCTTAACGTTGATTTTTTAAGATTATCTTCAATTCTTGCCCCCCATATTATATGGGATGAAGGACTTATTCTATTTGAAACTTCTTTCATTATTATTTCTGCTTCTTTTAAAGACATGTCTTCCCCACCAACTACATTTATTAATGCCCTATCTGCTGTTGTTATATCTATATCTAATAGGGGAGAATTTAATGCAGTTTCAATTGCAATTATTGCTCTTTGGTCTGCTTTTGCTTCAATAGAAGCTTCTCCTATGCCTATGACTGCGCAGCCTGCGTCTTTTAATATTGTTTTTAAATCTGCAAAATCTAAATTAACCATGCCCGGTTTTGTAATTAATTCTGCAATTCCTTTAACTGCTCCTGCAAGTACTTCATCTGATACTTTGAATGCAGTATTTAAAGGCAAGTCTGGAGCTATGGTTAGTAATTTATCATTAGGTATTACTATTGTTGTATCTGCTTGTTTTTGTAATTTCTCTAATCCTTGTAATGCATTATGCATTCTTGTTCTTCCTTCTGAACTAAAAGGTAAAGTTACAACAGCGATTGTTAAAGCACCTATTGCTTTTGCAGCTTGTGCTATAACTGGTAAACTTCCAGTACCTGTTCCTCCCCCTAAACCGCAGGTTACAAATACTAAACTAGCATCACCCATTGCTGCTTTTATTTCATCCATAGATTCTTTTGCTGCATTCTCTCCAACTTCTGGATTACTGCCAGCACCTAATCCCTGAGTTAATTTTTTTCCCATTAAAATTTTTCGTTTAGCATGAGTTTTAACTAAATGTTGAACATCTGTATTTGTTGCAACTAAATTTACTCCTTGGATTCCTATTTCTGTTACTCTTGTTAAGGTGTTGCAACCACCTCCTCCTGCTCCAACTACATATACTTTTGGTTTACTTTCTTCTATGAATTTTAATAAATCTGCATCATCTTCTGATCCTATTTGTACTCCTTGAGGTAACTGGCTTCTTATATTATTTTGGTTATAATTAGAAGGCTGTTCATTAGTAGGTAAAAATTTTGAATTTATATTATGTTTTTTAAGAATTTCTTCATAAGTTTTTGGTTCTTCTGTCATTTTTTTCACTTCTCATTTTCAACCCAGTTAAAACTAGGCGCATTAATTGATTTATATATGGATAGAAAGGTTTTAAATTAGTTTGCTTAGTCTAAATTTTTTAAAATACAAAAATATTAAACAAATAAATTGTACAAAGTGTATACTCCCAATATTACTGTTATTATGCCTATTATTTTAACCAGCATTTGTTTATCCATTTTTTTAACAGTAATTGCACAAAATGGAACACTTGCTAATGCACCAATAGTTAGATACGGAGTTAAAGTCCAATCAATAACAGTTCCTAGAATAAAAAACATTATTATCCCCACTAAACATGTAACTGATTCTGCTAATGAAGTTATCCCAATTGCACTTTTACTATCTACTCCTGTTAAAACCTGGCCACTTACCATAACTGGGCCATATCCTCCGCCTGACATTCCCTTATTAAATGCAGCTAAAATTCCTAACCCAGTAACTCGTTTCCAAGTAAATTTATGTTCTTTTTTCCTTCTCCACAAAATAATTAAGCCCATAGTGAGTACTAAAATACCGATATATAATTTAAGATAGAATTTAGGCATATTTACAGAAATTAAAACTGCAATTACAGCACCAACAACGCTACATGCAGCTAGTATCATAAATATTTTTGATGCTTGTGATTTAGGCAAGTATCCTAATTTTCCTAATTTCTTTACCATCTCATGTTCAGAATCATTTTTGAAATCAAAATGAACATTTCCAAATTCATGGTGTACAAATGCAGCAGCCATACCTGTTATAAATTCAGAAACTAAAATCGCAGGAACTATTTGTAATGGTTCAAAACCCATACCAAGTAGTAATGGAGTTAATGTTGTTCCATACCCCATTCCGAATGTTGAGTCTATATATTCACAAATAAATGCAATTGTAAATATTCCAATACCAAACCATAATTCCATCATATTTAATCTTTCCTATTTTTATTTAAATATCAGCCAATACACTACCAATAAAATACCAACATATTTAAAACTTGTGTCAATATAGTATATATGGAAAAATATGATAAGAATTTAATAGCAATAGAAGAATCAAGCGTTACTATAAAAGGGTACAGACATCGTACAACAATACCAAGTCGAATATTTAATTTCTTAGATTTAGATGATAAAGACAAATTAAGATGGATTTTATTAAAAGATGGGACAATAATTATTAAAAAAATTTAAAGTAATCATTTTATTTTTCTTTGAATTCTTTAATCAATTTATATATTTCTACTGGTTTTATGAATCCTAACTCTTTATTTATATTTAATGACCAAAATCCATGATCAGAATGATCTCCAAATCTACCAATTGCTTCCATTCCATGGTCTGATAATATTAGTAGAATATCTGCTTTTTCTTCTGCTATTTTTGCAATTTCTTCCATTTCCTTGTATAGTATTTTCATTTTAGTTTCTAAACCAAAACTTATATGTCCCACCACATCTATTAAACCAAAATATCCCATTACAATTTCATAATCTCCATTTAATGCTTTTAGAAATTGTTCTTTATTTTGTTTATGATGTTCAAAAAGAGGTTTGTCAAATTCATCAACATCTATTTCTTTATTAAAGAATTTTTTTAATTGTTCTCTTTCTAATTCATGATATTTTATATCTTGTGTAAAACCTGGAACATCTATTGCTAAATATTTATTAAACATTGAGAAAAATGTTTCTTCTGTTTTAAGTTTAAAATTCCACATTTCTTTATCTCCAATTTTTAATATCTCTTCTTCTTTATTTTTCCCAGATAATATTGAGGACCACAAAACCATTGTTCTGGGTTCTGAATAGTCACTTAAATTTGTTTTTCCATATTTTAATTGTTTTAATTCTTTCATATCCCACTTTTCTACTAAATCATATTCTAATGCATCTATTGCTAAAATAACAATCATTTAATCACCATAAATATTTGTCAATATTCCACCTGCACAAATATCTTCGTTTTGAATTAAAACGAATCTCCCCAATTCTGGAGTAATATTAAAATCTTCAACTACTATGGGTTTATCTAATTTACATATGATTTTAGCAACTTCTGTGTTTTCTATTTGTGTTTCGTCATTTCCAATACTTTCTAAAGATGAAGAATTCATTTTAGTTATAATTTTTTCTAATATGCATTCTACTTCTTGTGTTGCTAATTTTAAAAAAATTCTTTCTCCTTTTTTGAAAGGTGTTTTACTCATCCAAAAAATATTGCCTTGTAATGTGTTAATAATTTTAGGTAAGTTTTCTCCTTTTTTACATATTACAGAACCTCTTTCAGTGAATATTGGTTCTGTTGTTGTTATACCTATACTTATCCCTGCTTCTACTACATCTCTTTGTCTATTAAATTCTTCAATTGATTTAACAATTGTTTCTGTATATTCAGGTAAAAGTATTATTTCATCATTTTTCTTAATTTTTCCAGATTCAATTCTACCTGCTAATATTCTTCTTTCATCAAATTTATATACGTCTTGAATTGGTAATCTTAGTGCTTTTTCTTCCATAATATCTGTGTCTTTAAAGGTATCTAATGCTTCTAAAACTGTTAACCCTTCATACCAACCAATATTTTTACTTTTATTTGCAATATTATCTCCTTCCATTGCAGATATAGGAATAATAAAAGAAGGATAAATATTTAATCTAGATAAAAATGATACTATCTCCTTTTTAATTTCTTCAAATTTTTCTTTTTTATATTCTACTAAATCCATTTTGTTTATTACAACAATTACTTGTTTTAATCCTAAAAGTCCTAAAATATATGAATGTCTTTTAGTTTGTTCTTGAACTCCTTCTTTTGCATCTACAATAAGAATTGCTGATTCAGCTAAACTCGCACCAGTTATCATATTTTTCAAAAATTCTTTATGGCCTGGAGCATCAATAATAACATATTCTTTTTTTTGTGTTTTAAAAAATATTTGTGTTGTATCTATAGTTATATTTTGTTCTCTCTCTTCCTGTAGATGGTCAAGAAGATAAGCAAATTCTAAGGGCTTCCCCATCATTTCACAAGTTTTTTTAAGTTCATCCATTTTTCCTTCCGGAAGCGAGTTTGTGTCATAAAGTAATCTTCCGATAAGCGTTGACTTGCCATGATCCACATGGCCGACAATTACAAAATTAAATTGTTCTTTACCCATCTCATTCACCTCTAATTTTATTCGCAATGCTTTGCAGTTCTATTCCACTTGGCTTTAATCTTTCAAAATCAGAACTCCTGTCCAAAACCACTTTTGACTTTTCCCCGTCCCATAACCTATCCCCCTCTTTTCTTGGGATTATGTGGACATGAAAATGGTCAATGCTTTGGGAAGCCCATTTTCCACTAGAGTTTGCTATAGTTATATCACAATCCAGTTTTTCTTTTAATTTTTTTGAAATATCCCTTTGTAGCAACCCCAAATCTTTAGCTTCGTCATCATTTAATTCCATAAATGTGCTCACATGCCTTTTTGAGCATATTATGGTGTGGCCTTCAGTTATTGGATTTGCGTCCAAAAAAACCAAGAAATGTGTTGATTCAGATATTATCTCTGGTTTTATGTTTCCGCTTACTATTCTACAAAAAACACAGTCCATGATGCCCACCTACATATACCCGAGCATCCTAAGCTTCTGCATCATGTAAGCCTGCTCCTTGTCCTGCGCTCTGCCTGACCGTTCGGCAGTGTTCGTTGTCTCAAGCTCATGTATTATCTTGTCAATCGTGTCCGCATCTGAATCAATTGGGTTGCAGCAGGTATGGCACCCAATTGACCTGTATCTTTTTCCATTTTTTGCAAAATATAAATCCGTCATTGGAATATTTTCTCTTTTTATATATTTCCAAATATCAATTTCTCTCCAATGTAACATTGGATGTACTCGTAAATGTATTTCTTCCTTTGCCTTAGTTTTATATTGATCCCATAGCTCAGGAGGTTGATTTTTATAATCCCATTTAAAATTAGTGTCTCTTGGTGAAAAAACTCTTTCTTTTGCCCTTATTCCATGTTCGTCTCTCCTAATTCCCAGCAAGAGTGCTTTAAATTTTTTTTCATCTATAAAATTTTTCAATGCAATTGTTTTAAGTTGAGTACAGCATTCTAGTTTACTTATGGGCCCCATTCCTTTATCCAACGCTTTTTGATTTTTAGCGATTAGCAAGTTTAAATCCCATTCTTTTGCATAATTTTCTCTAAATTCATAAATTTCTTTGAATTTATATCCAGTATCTATATGGACTACTGGAAAAGGTACATGCCCAAAAAATGTTTTTCTACATAACCATAATAAGGTAGTAGAATCTTTACCTATTGACCACAGCATAGCTATATTTTTGTATTGCTTGTACGCTTCTCTAATAATATAAATACTTCTTGATTCTAATTCATCCAAATGCTCCATTTAATCACCAATTAATCCATATACCCTAGTGCCTTTAATCTATTTTTTATTTTTTCTTCATCTTCTTCATTAAAAGCCTCAGGCATTTCTTCTTTCTCATCTTTATTTTTTTCAGCTATTATTTCTCTCAGAATATAAATAACGTATGAACTCACAGATGTAAAACCAGTTCCTTTAATTCTTTGCTCTACTTTTTTAAAAAGAGGAGTAGGTATTGATATTGTTGTGTGTTTTTTAGTTTCTGACATCTAATCATCTCCAAAATTATAAGTCGTAATTAAATATAATTACTTATAAAAAGTATATACTTAATATTTATAATAGTTTTTATTTTTAAATATATACAAAAACCTTAAAAATGTAAAACCACTTATTTGTTTGTGTATTTAGAAAAGCAAGGAGATTTAGCAATTATTAAAGATATAAATCCACTATATTTTAGATTATATAATCTACTGCCAAATGGTAAATATGTTATTGAAGAAGCAGAAAAATTAAATTTAAGATTAGGAATTAATAATGTATTTTTTGAATATTATAAACCATTAAATAAATTTACAATAACTGGAAGAGTTATTTATAGAGGAAAAGTTATAGAACCAGTACCTTTAGTTAAAGATTGGGCATATACATTTTTTATATTAAATAATAAAGATATAAAACTGAGAAAATATAATGAAATTATTCCAAGAAGACGATCACAAATACATTTAGCAATAGAAGCAGGACCTAGATTGATAGTTGATGAGAATATAACTGAAGGGTTAAATAATACATTCCGTTCTTCAAAAATTTGTATTGGTTGGGATAAAAATCAAAGAATTATGGTAGCAGCAACAGAAGGAAAAGTTAGTTTAAATGAATTTGCAGAACAAATCCAAGATCAAGGTTTTATATATGCCTTAAATTTGGATGGTGGTGGATCAACATCTTTATATTATAATGAAAATGGTGTAAAGTTAAGAATAATTGGAAAATCTTCTTATGGATATGATAAAATAAAATTTGAACAGAACGAATATGGTAGAAAAGTCCCGTATATGGTAGGTATTCCAAAATTTATAGATAAGTAATTACGTTATATTTATAAATCTCATTCTAATAACCAATTTATGAATAAAAAATCATCTAAAATATGTAAAGATATTAAATCACTTAAAATACAAGGAGCACATAGAGTTGCAAGAGAAGGTTTTAAGGCTTTCATAATTGAAATGACTTCTTTTAAAAATTCAAATCAAAAAACATTTCAAAAACATGCTAAAACAACAGCATATATTATAACAAATCTTAGAGCAACTTCTCCAATGCTTGATAATTATTTAGAAGACGCATTAGATTCAATAAATTATTTAATAAAAAAGAAAAAACCAATTCATGTGATCCAAAATTATTTAAATATACGATTAGAAGAAGTATTAGATGAATTAAAAAATAACAGGAATAAATTAGTGGTTTTTGGATCTGATTTAGTTGAAAATGGGGATATAATTTTAACTCATTGTCATTCTACTTCTGTAATAAATTCATTAATTTTAGCTAAAAAACAAGGAAAAAAATTTAAAGTATATAATACTGAATCAAGGCCAAAGTATCAAGGACATGACACTGCAAAAGAATTAGCACATATTAAAATAGATATTACTATGAGTGTAGATTCAAATATTGGAAATATAATCGAAAAAGTAAATAAAATATTTATAGGTGCAGACGCAGTAGATAAAAATGGAAATTTAGCAAATAAAATTGGAAGTAAAACAATAGCAGAATTAGCAAAAAACAGAAAGAAAGTGAGTATTTATTCATTTACAGAATTGTATAAATATGATAAAAGAAAAAAAATAGAAATAGAGCAAAGAGATCCAAAAGAAGTTGCTGATCCAAAAGAATTCAAAGGAGTTAAAATATTAAATCCTGCTTTTGATATTATTCAACATTCATATTTAAATGGAATAGTTACAGAAATAGGATTATTAACACCAAAACAGTTTGTACAAAAAGCACAAAATAAAATAAGATTAAAACCTTCAATTATTTAAGGTGATATAAATGGGAAATAGATCAAAATTAAAACCTAAAAAAATATCTAAAAAAGAGGAGATGACCGATAATCATAAAAAAAATGGATATTCAAAATTATTAGGAATTAAAGGATTATCTGCTAAAGCAAAAATTTTTGATATTTTAGCAGGAGGAAAAATTGCATTTCTAAATACCCAAGAGGCAATGGAAAATGATATTTATCCTGCATACAGAGGAGTTTTGAAAAAAGGAAATAAAGAATTGGTAGTGATGTTTGATTTAACAGAAAATTTAGTTAAAAAAGGAGAAATTGGATTATTTGCAGAAGTTGAAAAAGAATTAAAAGCAAAAGAAGGGGAGCAGATAATTATTAAACATTTAGAAAGACCTGCCTCTATTGATTATATTAGAAAAAAATTAGATGGTAAATTTTTAGAAGATAAAGAAATGAATGTTATTATAAAAGATTTAATGGATAATCGGTTAAGTCAAGTTGAACTAGCGGCATTTGTAAGTGCGATGTATATTAGAGGAGTTAATTATGAGGAGACTGTTTCATTAGCAAATAGTATTGTAAATTCAGGAGATACATTAAATTTACACAAAAAACCAATTTTAGACAAACATTGTGTTGGGGGAGTTGCGGGAAATAGAACAACAATGATTGTTGTACCAATAATTGCAGCAGCAGGATGTTATATCCCAAAGTCTTCTTCAAGGGCGATAACAAGTGCAGCAGGAACAGCAGATACAATGGAAGTTTTAGCACCTGTGGATATTCAGATGGATGAATTGAAAAGAATAGTACTTAAAACAAAAGGGGCTATTGTTTGGGGAGGGGGAATGAATTTAGCAGCAGCTGACGACAAATTAATTAAAATACGGCATCCTTTGAGTTTGGATCCAAAAGGAGTAGTGCTTGCAAGTGTTTTATCTAAGAAAAAAGCAGTTAATGCCACTCACGTAATAATAGATATCCCCATTGGAAGAGGTGCAAAATTCCAAGACATGGATGTAGCAAAAGATTTGGCAAATGATTTTATAAATATAGGAAAAAAATTAGGTATGAAGATAGAAGCAGTAATAACTGATGGTAGTGATCCGATAGGGAATGGTATTGGTCCTGCATTAGAATGTAAAGATGTATTAGAAGTATTAGAGGGAAAAGGACCTTATGATTTAAGAGAAAAATCTTGTGCATTGGCTGGAGGATTATTAGAATTAGCAGGTAAAGCACCAAAAGGAAGAGGAATGGCAATTGCTGAGGATTTAATAAATAATGAAAAAGCATTAAAGAAGTTTAGGGAGATAATAGGAGAACAAGGAGGAAACCCAAGAATTAAAATAGATGAATTACCTATTGGTGAATATATATATCAAGTAAAAGCAGAAAAATCTGGAAGAATAGGGCATGTTGATAGTAAAATTTTATCAAAAATAGCAAGAGCTGCAGGTTCTCCAAAAGATATAGGTGCAGGCATAGTTTTACATCGTGAGGCAGGAGACAAAGTTAGAAAAGGAGAAGTGATATTAAGTGTTTATTCTGAAAGTGAAACAAAAATAGAATTTGCGATTAAAGCATTAGAAGCATTGAATCCAATAGAATTAGAGCAATATCTACTTAAGAGTGTTAGATAGTAATAAAAAGGTCGACAGTCTAATAAATATAATGGAATTATTATCAAATAATAACTTAAAAATATTATTCTGTTTCATTTTATTATTTTCATCAATTTATGCAATAGATGATATATTCACTAAAGAATTTTATTCAAAAGGAACAGAGATGATATATTCCACCACAAGGATTGTAGAACAAAATCCATATTGTCTTATGGGGTTAATGGGTTACTGTAATCTTGAAGAAGTAAAGGTAGTTCAATATATTAGGAATCAAAAATTATATCTGCCCTTTCCAAAAGAAGCATTAGAAATAAAAAGGGGAATTGGTCAATATAGTTTATATAGTTATGAAGATTATGTATTAATGAACTATTTGTCTGATGCAGATTTAAAATCAAGTAAAGATATGAATTCAATTGAGGAGATTTATTTAAAAACAATAGAAGTATCTTATAAAGAACATTTAAACTGTAAAGAATCTGCTTCTTTATTTAAAATATTGTATCTAAACTCACAATTAATAAATCACAAACAGAACTATACTCTTTTAAAGATTTACACATATGATAATGTATATACTGCTCATAGATTTAATGCTCTAAAAAATGAGAATGGGTATTATATCTTAGATCCTTTGTCTTGTACTGTTGGATCATTTGAATATTGCGTATATTCACATACAAGGAGATTCTATGATGATCCAAGTTCAATCTTGTACAGGGGAAAGGTATACAGGGTAGAAGAATATATAAGGTGATTTATTTATGACAAAAATGAAAGATTTATCCCCAGGTTCTAATGCAACTTTGGAAGGAGAAATAATTGAAAAAGAAGAAGCAAGAGAAGTTATTACTAAATTTGGTAAAAAAACAAGAGTAGCCAGCGCTAAATTAAAATGTGAAGATGGAGAGATAAAAATGACTCTTTGGGAAGACGACGTAGACAAAGTTAAAGAAGGAGATAAAATAAAAATTGAAGATGGATGGGTAACAGAATTTAGAGGAGAATTACAAATTTCAACTGGAAAAAATGGTAAAATTTCAGTTAAATAATTTTAATTTGGGGTTAAATGGTTTATTATACTAAAAACATCAAAACCAACTCCAAAATCCCATTCTCCTAATTGGTTTAATCCAAGATTAATTGAAAGGGGCCCAGAACTAACCCCAAGATTCCCACTAAATGAACCTATTCTTTGTTTTATTCCTGTTTGTAGATTAATTCTAAATTTAAAAGAAGTAAAATTGTTACCAGTATTAAAATATAAATTAGTGTTTGCCACTAATGAATTAGTTCCAGTTGTTAAATCTAAATTACCATATGTATTTAAATTATGTGAGTGCATTAAAGATAAGTTATATTCATTACCTCCATACCAGGTTAATTTTAGTTCTGAATCATATGGCAAAGTAGTAGTTATATACGGGTCTAATCTAATTGCATACTCTTCCTCTACGTAATTAAATGTTGGACTAATTTCAATTCCAACTCCCAATTTAAGATCATCTTTGAAATTATATGATATATTTGTTTCTCCATAAACTCCTATTAATCTATTAGATATAGATTTGATATTTGAGAGTATTTTTTTATCAGCAACATTAACATCTACTCTTAATGTTTTTGAACCTTTTAGAAGTTTTTCAGTGTCTAATACATTATAAGAACCAAATAATAAATTATTCATTTCAAAATTTCCAATTCTTGGTGAAGATTCAATAAATATATATGGAGATATTCCAAAACTATGTTTAGAAATACTTAAATTTACTGCATTTATTGGATTATAATTTAAATCTAATTTATAAAAGGAAGTTCCAACATGTGCACTAAAATTTCTTCCGTAATTTAAATTTAAATTTAAAATTTCCCCAGTAACATTAATTCCTTTTGAAGAATAATCTACTGCACCTATTCCTCCTCTCCAAATACCTTTATCACCAAATAGTTCGTTCCTAGGAGCATATGTTTTAATTGAATATGCCATTGTTTGAGAAAATTCTCTTGCTATTTTATCAATTATTTCTTGTATATTTATATTTTCAAAAAAGCTTAACTTTTGTAATTTTGATATACTTTCTTTTCTTTCTAATATATCAAAAAGTAATTTAATTTCAGTTCCATCTGTTTTAATCCCATTTGGAAATAATTTATATAATTCTCCAAAAATTGCCTTTTCTTCACCCTCTTTTAAAACTGTCATAATTTTATCAAAATGAATTTCTCCTTTAAACGTTTTATTAGATAAAGAATTAATTATTAAATATTTATTTTTTAATATATCTGTCCATTCTAGTTCTGGTCCAAAATAGATATCAATACCTCCATTTTTTGAATATATATGTGTGCCTTTTCCTTCTTCACCCATTACTCTTTCTCCTTTGCCTGATTTTTGAATTGGTTTAGAGGATTCTATAAATAAATCTAAATTATTTATTTCAATCCCAAGGTAGGATATATTTAATATTCCATTTATGGTTATTTTTCTTAAATTATCTTCTGTTTCTATGATTTCTCTACCTGCATTTTTTAAATTAATTGTAAATTCATTACCTTCTATTGGAAAAACAAGATCTAAATCTAAATTTCTTATTTTTATATCTGGTGAATTGAATATATTTTTTATTTGAGTTAATGTATTTAATTCATTATTTTTTAATATTTCACTAATTAATGTTAATACTTCATCATTTTCTACTACATCCACATCAAAGCTTATCTTTCCCCTTCCACCATCACTTAAAATAATATTATTAGAAGATACTTTAATATACTCAGATATATCACTTCCTTCACCAGGAATTTCAGTAATAATTATATCTCCGAAAGATGTTTCGGATCTTAATTCTCCTTGTTCATCATAGAACCTATTCTGTTCCATATTAATATGGGCAGCAGCATTTGATATTTCAAAAGTTAAGTCTGAGTATATAATAAAAGTTCCAACCCCTTCAATTGTAAAAAATATTGTATCTCCTTCAGAAGGTTTAGGGATAAAATGATTTATTGAATTATTATCATTATTAGTTATAGTTATTTTTAAACCCGTTTCCTCTTTTTTTATTTTTATTACATCTCCTTCTTTATGTAAAATCAATTCATCATTACCTACATCAAAAATATGATTTTCTAAATTTAATCGCATTTCAATATTTAAAATACCTATCATTTCTTCCTCATTAAATAAACTATACAGATCAAAAGTATTTAAAAAAGAATTACTTTCCTTAATTAAAGATGCCTCTTTATTTTGAGATATATATTGCCCCATAGATCTTTTTTCAACTGGTGTATGGGTTTTATAATAGTCTCTTTTTGTATATGTTGATTCAGAAATGTTTATGTCTCTCTGTACTATAGTAGGGACATATTCTTCTAATTTAGAAGATTTTTGAAAAGTAGATATTCCCTGTTTCTTGTATTCCCCAAGTTCTTTTAATCCTTCATTTCCTTTTGAATATACAACTATAAATGCGTATTCTTTATCTTTAATTGTTTCTAAACCTGCAACATAATCCAAAACACCATATTTTTTCATTGAATCATAAACACCCATAAATCTTGAATTAACATATGTTTTCATTCTTCTTTCCAATTCTTCTTTTAATTCAGGATGTTTTTCTAGATGTTCATTTGATAAATCTAAAAGTCCTGAATTTCCTCCACTTATCCATTCAAATCTTTCTCTATTAATTATACTTCTATTCTCAATTGACCATTTTAACATAGTATCTTCAATCTCTTTTCTATTACCCATTATAGTATGTGCTGTGAGTTCTTCAAGTTCCTGATCTTTTAATTGTAACTGGGATATAAACATAATTAAAAAAGGTAGTTTTACCTTTATAAATGTTCTTTATATTAAGGTTTAGGTGGTTAAATGACTATTTTATCAAAAAATGCAATCAAAGAATATATGAAAAAAGGTAAAATTAAATTTGAGCCAAATATCAAAGAATCTCAAATTGATAAATCATCAGTTGATTTAACATTAGATAGTATTTTTTGGGTGTTTAAAGATAAATATATTAATTCTAAAAAACCAATATGTTTAGATAATATAAGTTATACACAAGTTTTTAAAAAAGTGAAAAAAGATTTCATAATTTTAAAAAGTCAAGAAATGTGTTTAGGTATAACAAAAGAAAAAATACTCATTGATAAAGATATTGCAGGTAGATTAGAAGGTAGAAGTAGGTATGCACGTATGGGATTAACAGTTCATATTACAAGTTCTATCCACCATCCTGGGTCTAAAAATGCAATAGTATTAGAAATTGTGAACGTAGCACCCTTTCCTATAAAATTAAGTAAAGGTATGCATGTTTCACAAATAGTTTTTCATAAAGTAGAATGACATTTTTAAGAAGTTAATCCTATTGTTTTATATGTTTTTCTTTTGAAATAAGAGTATTAAGGAATATTGGTTTTTATATGATTGAAATTAGAATACACGGTAGAGGAGGACAGGGAGCAGTAACTGCAGCTGAATTATTAGCAATAGCAGTTGGCTTTAAAGGTAAATCTTCACAAAGTTTTCCTTATTTCGGAGTAGAAAGAAGAGGGGCTCCAGTTCAAGCATATTGTAGAATAGATGATAAACCTATAAGAGTGCATCAGAATGTTTATACTCCTGATTATATAGTTGTTTTAGATCCAACTTTAATCGATTCAATTGATGTTTGTGAAGGATTAAAAAAAGAAGGGACAGTAATAGTGAATACACATTTATCTTCTGAACAATGCAAAAAAAAATTAAAATCTAAACAAGTTGGAGAAGTTTACACAGTTGATGCAACATCAATTGCATTAGAAAAAATTGGTAAACCAATTGTAAATACTGCTATGTTAGGCGCATTTGTTAATTTAGTAGACTGGGTTGATTCTCAATGTTTAGAAAAAGCAGTCAATGAATTTTTTGATGATAAAAATATGGCAGATAAAAATATAGCTGCCTTTAAAGGTTGTTGTGAAATAGTTAAGGTGTAAAAATGGCGCAAAAAAAAGACAAAACAAAAGAAATAAAGGTCCCAAAAGTTCCTCATTCAAAATGTGATACTGCTAAAGAAAATAAAACAGGATCATGGAGAGATCAAAGACCTTCGATAGATTTATCAAAGTGTATTAAATGCGCACAATGCGCATTACATTGCCCAGATGGCGCTATTGAAGTAGATGAAACTGGTGCGCATATAAATTATGATTATTGTAAAGGATGTTTGATTTGTGAAAGAATCTGTCCTGTTAAATGTATAACACACAAAAAAGAGGAAAAATAAAGAGGTAGAATTAAATGAAGATAACAGATAAAAAATTATTATATATTGGATTAATCCCAGTAGTATTTTTGCTTCTTGCCACAATATTAGTCTTAATAGCTATATTTTCTCCATTATTTGGATTACAAGAAAATGAGTTTATTTTAATATTAACTCCAATTTCATTTTTATTAATGTTGGGAGGAACAATTACCTCTCCATTATTTATAATTGTATTAATAAGAATATATGATCATTTTAAAAATAAAAGTAAAGGTAGATAAAATGGTAAAAACATTAGAAGGAAGTCATGCGATTGCAGATATGATAGTTAATTGTGAAGCAGATGTATTAGCTTGCTATCCAATAACTCCATCTACACATATTGCTGAAAAATTACAAAAATATTATGCAGATGGTAAAATACCAGAGTATATAACAGTAGAACAAGAATTTTCAGCAATTTCAGCATTAGCAGGCGCAAGCGCAACAGGTGCGAGAACATTTACAACTACTTCATCACAAGGTGTAGCATTAATGCATGAAGTTTTATATGCAGTAGCGGGAATGAGATTGCCAATTGTTATGTGTGTTGCAAATAGATCATTAAATTCTCCTTTAGGAATTTGGTGTGATCATCAAGACATAATACCAGAAAGAGATTCAGGATGGATAATTTTAATGTGTGAAAGTAATCAAGAAGCAGTTGATACATTACCTCAAGCATATAAATTAGCAGAATCTTTATTATTACCAGTAATGGTTTGTATTGATGGATTTTATTTAACTCATGCAGTTGAACAGATAGATGTTCCATCAAAAGAGATTGTTCAAAAGTTTTTACCAAAATTCAAACCAGAATTTAAATTAGATACAAATAATCCAATTACATTAGGAATTTATTCAACTCCACAATATTTACAAGATTTTAGAGAAGATCTTGCTAATGATGTTGATAATGCAAGAGAGCCAATTAAAAAAACAGAAGAAGAATTTAGTAAGATAATTAATAGAAATTATGGGAATGGATTAATTGAAAATTATAAATGCGATGATGCTGAAAGAATTATTATTGCAATGAGTTCATTTTGTGGAAATGTAAAAGAAGCAATTGATGAACTAAGAGATAAAGGTGAAAAAGTTGGTTTATTAAGAATTAAATCCTATAGGCCATTTCCATATAAAGATGTTCAAGAAATATTAAAAAATAAAAAACATGTTGGAGTATTTGACAGAGCAACAACATTAGGAGGACATCCTCCATTGTATACAGATGTATTAGCAGCTATTTATGATTCAGATCAAAAAGTTCCTATTTCTTCATTTATTGGAGGATTAGGAGGAAAAGATGTAACAGTTGAAACAGCTAAAAATATATTTGAAGATTTAAAAGAAAATAAAATAAAAAGGAAATTTGTTTAAGGTGAAAAAATGGTAGTATTTAAAAGAGAAGACGATATTTTTACATCAGGACATACTGCTTGTGCAGGATGCGGTGCAGCTTTAGCTATTAGAACAATAATGCGTGCAATAGGTAAAGACTGTATAGTTGTTAATACAACATCATGTTCTGAAATATTCTCAGTATGTTTTCCAAGAAGTGCATGGAAAGTTCCTTATATTCATGTTACTTTTGAAAATGGAGCTTCAGTAGCTTCAGGTGTTTCAAGAGCATTAAAAGCCCAAGGAAATGATCATACAAAAGTTGTTGTTATTGCAGGAGATGGCGGAACAGCAGATATTGGATTTGGAGCAGTATCAGGTTCATGGGAAAGAAACGAAGATATCCTATATATTATGTATAATAATGGTGCTTATGAGAATACGGGCATACAAAGAAGTTCACAAACACCCCAATATGCATGGTCAACTACCTCACAAATAGGAGAAGAAGTTAGAGGAAAACAAGAACCAATAAAACCTATGGTTAAAATCGCAGCAGCACACGGAATTCCCTATGCTGCATCAGCAAGCACAGGATATTTAATTGATTTAGAAAATAAAGTTAAAAAAGCACTTAATATTAAAGGCTCAAGATTTATTGATGTTTTATCTCCTTGTGTTCCAGGTTGGAAATATGATCCTCAATTAACAGTTGAATTAGCTAAACTAGCTGTTGAAACAGGATTATGGAAATTAAATGAAATAGAAAATGGAGATATTAATAACGAAAAAATTACAGTACAACCTTCTTTTAAACCAGTTGAAGAGTATTTAAAATTACAAGGCAGATTCAAACATTTAACTCCTGATGAAATCAAAATAATCCAAGCGCGTGTAAATAAAGATTGGGGAAGATAAGTAGTTATTATTTTAATTTGAATTCAGAATTTAATAGTATATCTTGGAAATTATTTCTTAGGTGGGATTTTATAGTATCAGGGACTTTAATTGTTCCATTTTTTCTAAATTGTTCTGTCCACATATCTAAAAAATTCATTGATTGTTCAATTCTTTGATCCCATTCTTCTCTTGGAATGTCAAAAAATATAAATATAGATTTTGTAATTTTCTTTAATTCTTCTAATCGTTCTTCTGTTGAATCTAATGAAAATATTTTACAAAAGGCGTCAATATTTATTTTAGGTAAGTCTTCTTCAGTAATTAATTTACAATATTCAAACTTAGTATTTGTTTTTAATTCACCAACAATTGAAGAACTAATTTGCGTTTCGTGTTGTATAACTTTCACTACAAATTCTTTTCTACCTATTTGTATTGCATCATAAGTTATTTTATAGTTACTACACATAAATATATTAGTACTAACAATTGTTTATAAATGTTTCTTTTAACATTTAAAATCTTTTCAAAAAGTAAAAGATAGTTTAAAATATTTTCATAACAGTTAGATCAGTTATTTCTTTTAAAAGTTTTTTTTCATCTTCTGTTAAATCATCCGAAAAATTCGTTTTTATTATACGTGCTGTTTCTCTATTTATGTTAGTATATAAAATATCTTCTTCATTAAAGTCTTTCCCTGCAATTGGTTTTTCCATTGAAACAGCAACTTGCATTCCTTTTAAAGCTTCTTTAACACTTTCTCCTTTGTTTTGTATTGCTTTTATTTCTCCTAATAATTCTCCTTTAGAGTTTATTATTTTAAATCCTGTTTTTATTTTTCCTCCTAAAATTTCCACACCAAAAACCGCAGGTTTACTAACTCTGAAAATATGATTTCTTAAAATTTGTATTTTAGCTGGCCAAATTAATCCTTTCATTACTAGTTCTTTATCTCTTTGTTTTTCTTTTTCAACCCAGTCTTTATATTTATCGATTAAATCATAAACTATATTACTTTCAAAAATAATTATTTCATCTTCTTTTGCATATTCTTTTGCATCTTCATTTATTGAAACATTAAATCCTAAAACAGCTCCTAAATATTTATCCATATTTTTCACAGCTTTTGCTCCTATTATATCAGTTTTTGTTATTTTGCCTATTCCTGCTTGTTTTATATTTATGTTTTCTCCTTTTAACATTTTTATTAAAGCTTCTGTTGAACCTAAAGTATCAGTTTTAACTATTACTCCTGCACCTTCTGATTCAAATAAAACTTTTTTTAATTGTTCTTCAATTTCTTTTGTTTGTTTTTCTTCATTTTCAAGTATCAAGAAAGGAGATCCAGGTATTGCATCTTCTAAATCTGGTGCAAATATTTTAAATCCAGATGCAGCGTGAACTTCGTCAACATAAATAAATTTGTCTTTAATATTTTGTCCTGGCAAAGTTGGTTTTAGAATTCCCCTTATTTTTGTTTTTTTAACTCCTTTTAATGTCCCAAATAAAAAATCATCTCCTTTTTTTACTGTTCCGTCGTATATTATTACATCAATAGTTGTTCCTAATCCTTTTTCTTCTTTAACTTCTAAGATTGAGCCTTTACCTTTTCCTTTAACTTCAATGTTTAAGTTTTTTTCCAAGTATTTCTGGCTTATGCCTGAAATGTATAATAATAATTCTGCTAATCCTTCTCCTGTTTTGGCGCTCATGGGAACTATTAATATTTGTTTTGTCATTTCTTGTATTCTGTCAAATCTTTCAGTATCAAATCCATACTCATACATTTTTCCGACTACTTCATAAATTTTATTATCTAATAGTTCTTTTGTATATTCTGATTGCTGTTTTAAACTGTCCATAAAACAAAAACTAGTTTTAGAAGTCCATCCTTGTAATAAATCTATCTTATTTGCTGCTATTATAAAAGGAGTTTTATTTTGTTTTAATATTTTTATACTTTCAATTGTTTGTGGCTGTATTCCTTGATTAATATCAATAACTAGGACAGCTAAATCCGCTAAACTTCCCCCACGTTCTCTTAAAGATGTAAAAGCTTCATGTCCTGGTGTGTCTATGAATAAAATTCCAGGTAATTTAATTTCTAAGTTCATTTTTTCTAATTGATTTTTACAAATAGTTAATAAAACTTCTTTTGGGACTTCACTTGCAGATGTATGTTGTGTGATCGCGCCAGCTTCTTTTGAAGCTACTACTGTATTTCTAATTTTATCCAAAATAGAAGTTTTTCCATGATCTACATGACCCACGAATACACAGATACTTTGTCTTAATGCCATTTTAATTACCTGAATTACTCATTAATAATAGTCATTAATTAATAAATTTTATATTAAAGTTTTAATATCAAAGAATATTTAAGCATTAGTCTTTGAATTTAAGTACTATATGAGTTTTTAATACTCTTAATGCATAATTTCTTGAATTAACGATTTTTTATTTATGTGTTTTTATCCGTTTAAATTATTGAATAGAAAATATGGAAAGGCATTTTTATTATATCTTCTTTTTTGATTATGTCTACTCCTTCATATATGATTATTTTATATAATTTGGTATTTATTTCTTTAAATTGTTTAAATGTTTTATTTTTTGAACCAATTTCAATAAGATATTCGTCAAAAACAAAATCAATAGTTTCATGATAGAATATTTTTTCAAAATTAGCTACAAATATATCTTCTCTCATAGTTCCTTTTAGTTCAGATTCTGGTATTGACATTTTTTTTGTATATAATTCACGTATTATAGGTATTGTAAAATAATATTTCCATTGTTTTCTTGCTACTGTTTTTCCTTTTTTATAAGGATAAACACGTTTTATTATTTCAACTTTTTCTAACAAATCTAACATTTCAGAGACAACACTTTTTGATATTCCTAAATCTTTTGCTATTGTTTCGTAACTGGTTTTTGTAGATACAGAAAGGATCAAAATAAGTCGTTCAAATTTAGATAAAGTTGAAGTTTCAATATTTCTAATTTTTGCAATATCTGAAAAAATTGCTTTTTCTACAAGATCTGCTAATGTTGATTTATCATTTTCAAGAAGGTATGGAGAATTAGTTTGTATATATTCATTAATAAGTTTTAATATATCCCATTCTTTAAGTTTATTTTGGATATAAATATCATAATGCATTGAGCTTCTTAATAGGTCTTCTGTATTTAATTTGAATTTATCCAGTAATATGTTATATTTTAAATATATAAATTCTCTAAAACTTAACATAGGTATTGATATGTAGATTGCTCTTCGTGCTAATAATTTTTTTGATTCTAAAAGATTAATTGAAGAAGAGCCACTTATATAAAATAACATTTTAGGATATTTATCATATGCTATTTTTATTTGTTCATCCCAATTAGAAATAGCATTTATTTCATCTAAAAAAATTACTGCATTTTGACCTATAATTCTTTCTGTTTCTTTTATCGCATCTAAGATATTTATTCTTAAAATAGATAGTTCTTCTCCGTGCAAATATATTCTATTATCTTCATTTGTTTCAAGATATTTTTGGAACATTAAAGTTGTTTTTCCACTTCCTCTCATACCATATAAAATAATCATTCTTCCCTTGAGTTCATTATATATAAACCGTTTTTTATATTCTTTGTATGATTGGCTTGTTTTTTCATATTCTAATTTAGAATTTCTAATGAATTGTGTAATATTTGGTTTTTCCATATAATTAGTTTGATTCATTAGGTATTTAAATGTTTGTTCTTTTGAACGAACAAAAGTAGTTGTTTTTGTTCTTTTGAACGAACAATTAATCAAAAAATAGATAAAATAAACTTATTTGTTCTTTTGAACGAACAAAAGTAGTTATTTTTGTTCTTTTGAACGAACAAATTTTCTATTAAACCAGTTTAAGTACAGACTAAGATAATTTAATTGTTTTATCTATTTTCACTAAAATTGCGCCTTTAGAAGGAAGACTTTTATTCCCGGGCATATTTTTTACAAAATCTTTCCATTTTCCTTGCTCAAAATACTGCGCTTTACCAATTAATTTAATGCCTTCTTCTCCTTTTTAAACAGCTAGACAAACATTAGTATTTTCTTTTATGTTTTTTTTGTTTGTACCATAAAATTATCAGTTATTATTAATTCATTATCTGAAATAACTCTAACTTCAGCTACTGCAATAACATTAGGATTTCCATGTTTATCTGCAGTTGCAAATGCTAATGGGTTTTTTTCAATCAATTTTTTTTGATCAGAGTTTATCATTTTTATCACTCATAATAAACTATTCTTTTGCCAATTCCCCATTTTTTAATTGCAGCGCCTAATTCTTTGTGTTCTTTTGCATATTCTAAAATATCTTGTTTTTTCATAAATGAATCTATTGCTTGGCGCATTGCTTTAGCGCCTGATCTAACTCCATTTGGGTGGCCTGCAACTCCTCCGCCTGCTTGTAA
>Ga0334889_1000991_pt1 | contig 40402 bp, 47 predicted proteins | sample GraSluR1_MG_2_FD_207222 | JGI IMG/M metagenome (GOLD analysis project Ga0334889, IMG submission 207222) | Sludge microbial communities from methane-producing bioreactor in Wageningen University, Netherlands - Granular Sludge_8_08-R1 | ecosystem: Engineered > Bioreactor > Anaerobic > Unclassified...
GCTTGATTATGTTCCCAAAGAACTAGCTGAAATTGTTTCATGTCAAGTTATGTTCTGGATTGCTGCACAGCCCCTATATATCCAGAGGTTGTTCAGTAATTTCTACTACGAAAGTTGAGTTAATAATATTAATGATATAGCTAAAATGATTCATTGGAATTATTCGATTCATACTTTATCTATTATCCTTCCTATTGGGCTATCCTTCCATACTTTTCAGAGTTTGAGTTATGTAATCGAAGTTTATAAAGGACATCAAAAAGCCGAACGACATTTAGGCATCTATGCTTTATATGTAATGTTCTTTCCTCAATTGGTAGCTGGCCCAATAGAAAGGCCCCAGAATTTATTACATCAAATTCGTGAGCAACATATCATAAAATATGATAGAGTTATTTATGGGTTAGAATTAATGTTATGGGGTTTCTTTCAAAAAATAGTTGTTGCTGATAGACTGTCTTTGATGGTAAATCCTATTTATAACCATGTGCACGATTACAACGGATTAAGTCTAATTATTGCGACATTGTTTTTTTCGATACAAATATATTGTGATTTTGCTGGTTATTCCAACATTGCAATCGGTTCTGCTAAGATATTAGGCTTTTCGCTAATGAATAATTTTAAACAACCATATCTTGCTAGTTCTGTAACAGATTTTTGGAGAAAATGGCATATTTCTTTATCAACATGGTTTCGTGATTATATCTATATTCCGCTTGGAGGTAATCGTGTTGGCAAATTTAAATTATATCGGAATATATTAATAACTTTTTTAATTAGTGGCTTATGGCATGGAGCCAACTGGACTTTTATCATTTGGGGAGCACTTCATGGAACCTATATAATTATTGCAATCAAACCAGAATATTCCGAGGGAAGATTGTTAAAAACATTGGCTTTTACAATATGCCTTTGATGATTAAAATTTTCCGTATTTTAATTACTTTTGCACTCGTTAGCTTTGCCTGGATATTTTTTAGAGCACAGTCTATCTACGATGCCTTGTATATTATAACTCATTTTACTAATGGGTACAGTCCTGCAGAATTGGCTAATATCATGCCTTTAAAGGAGATAATGTTGAATGTTTCATTTATTTTTATTTTAATGGTAGTCGATTTCCTTCGGGAATACGGTAATCCCCTGAAGAAAATTATGCAAAGAAATCTGGCCATAAGATGGGCAGTCTATTATGTAATTATATTTTCCATTATTGTATTTGGAGTGTATGGGGTTGAAGAGAAAAGTCCTTTTATTTATTTCCAGTTTTAGAAAAAATAGCAAAAAAATACTCGTAATTTTCGCATTTTGTATTGTTTTTTTAGTTATTGAACGTATGGTTTCTATGTTTTTGGAACCGCCGCAGCGTTTTTATTCTGATTATGATCCCCGAATCAGCTGGGATGATTTTTATCATAGCAAACGAAATGTGGATATAATTTTTTTAGGATCATCTCATTGCAATAGAAGTTTTGATCCAGAATATTTTGATAATGAACTTGGTTTATATTCGTTCAATTTAGGTAGTTCTTGTCAGAGCCCAACGCAAAGTTATTATGTTTTGCAAGAAGCCATTCGTTACAATAACCCAAAATTTATAGTAATGGAAGTTTATTGGGTGATGTTTGAACAAGACACAAATTTTAATGCGGCTTGCTATATCTTTGATAATATAAGATTCTCTCCAAATAAATTATCTATGTTATATAATGATTTCTCCCCCGATCAATATTTGAAAGCTATGTTTTATTCAATTAGATATCATGATAATTATAAAAATACTGAATTAATCAAAGAAAATTTATATGATCGAATTCTGAAAAAAAATCCCGTTGAAAATAAATTTATCTCAAACCCAGAGATTCAATTTTATAAAAACAAGGGTTTTGTCGCTAACACAACTGTAGCATCAACTGATTCATTAAGGAAAACTAATTTTTATCTTTCCTATAAAAGCTCTAAATGGAGTAATAAACAAATTGTATATTTTAATAAGATTATACAATTATGCAAGAAGAATGACATGGAAATTATTTTTGTGACGACACCATTGCCACCGACTTCCTTGAGCATGATCGAAAATTATAATAGTATACATAAGGCATTTCAGGAAATAGCTGATTATAATCAAATTAATTACATTGATTATAATGTGATTAACAATGAATTGAAGATATTTAACGATCAACATTTTATGGATGAACAACATTTAAATTTAGAAGGCGTTATGGTTCTGAATAAAAATTTCGCCCAAGCTTTGAAACCATTGCTTCAACAATAAAGTCAAAATATCAATATATACTTGATTAATAAATATTGATAAGTGTGTTTATATAACAGGACGGTTAAATTAATATGAAAAAGGCATCATTGCTTCTAATGATAATAACTATAGTATCAAATATTTTCGGATTTGGCAGGGAAATGATACTAGCATATTTTTATGGGACATCAAGTGTTAGTGATGCTTATTTAATTGCTATTACTATTCCCACTGTAATATTCGGATTTATATCATCTGGAATAGCAGTGGGTTATATTCCTATATATAGTAAGATAGTGCAAGATAACGGGGAATTTGAAGCAAATAGGTTTACAAATAATCTTATTAATATGACAATAATAATTTGTACAGTTTTTATTGTTTTTGGACTACTATTTACAGATCAAATAGTAAAAATATTTGCTTGGGGTTTCGAAGCACAAACGTTATGCTTAACAGTTCAGTTCACTAAACTTAGTTTGTTAACAATATATTTTATTGGTGTTATATCAATATTTAGCGGATATCTACAAATAAAAGGGAATTATGTTATCCCAGCTTTAATTGGGGTACCATTAAACGTTATTATAATTCTATCAATTGTTTTAAGTACAATGACTAATATTGTTGTGCTTTCAGTGGGATTTGTAATAGCAACTGCATCTCAAATACTATTAATGGTACCATATATGCGAAAAAACAGATATAAACATAAATTAATATTTGATGTTAAAGACAAACACATTATTAATATTGCATATATTACTTTGCCCGTTATTATAGGAGTGTCAGTTAATCAAATAAATGTATTGGTTGATAGAACTATAGCTTCTCAAATAGCCGTAGGAGGAATTTCAGCTCTAAATTATGCTAATAAACTTAATGGATTTGTAGAAGGAATATTTATATTTTCAATAACTATAGTTTTATATCCAATAATAGCAAAGATGTTTGCTGAAAATGACTTACTTGGATTTAAGCATTCTATATCTAAAGCGATAATAGGAATTAGTTTATTGGTAATACCTGCCGCAGTAGGTTCTATGCTATTCTCAGTTCCTATTGTTACCGTTTTATTTGGAAGAGGAGCTTTTGAGGCATCTGCAATATCCATGACTTCCTATGCATTGTTTTTTTATTCAATAGGCATGATTGGATTCGGCTTGCGAGATGTATTATTAAGAGCTTTTTATTCTATGCAGGATATAACGACACCGATAAAGAATGCAATTATTGGTTTAATTCTAAATATTATACTTAATATAATTTTATCAAAATATATGGGAATAGGCGGGTTGGCATTAGCTACTAGTATCGCAGCCATAACAACAACAGGGTTATTGTTTATTAGTCTCCAAAAGAAAATAGGCCCGTTAGGAATGAAACAGATGAGTATATCATTTCTAAAGATAGTATTTACCTCACTAATTATGGGTTTAATAGCTAAATTAAGCTTTTTTTATTTAACATCCACCATCAGCCAAAGTTTGTCTCTATTAATTGCTATCGTAATAGGAATAGTAGTTTATTTTACAATAATTAACTTTATGAAAATCGAAGATGCTGATGAGATAATAAATGCAATGAAGGATAAATTAGGTCAAATTTTATAAACTAACGAAGGGGATTCAAAATTGAACATACTAGTTACCGGAGGTGCCGGATATATAGGCTCACATACCTGCGTTACCTTGATAGAAGCGGGACATACGGTCATTGTTATAGATAATCTTTGTAATAGTGATATCAAGACTGTGGATAAAGTGAAAAAAATAACAAAAAAAGACATTACGTTCTACCAGATAGACATGACTGATGAAATGGCGGTCAATTATGTTTTTTCCAGTCATAATATAGATAGTGTGATTCATTTTGCAGGACTGAAAGCAGTAAGTGAGTCTGTAGAAAAACCATTGAGCTATTATTATAATAATGTTGTGAGTACTATGATTGTTTCCAAAGCTTGTCATAAACATAATGTGAAAAAGATTATTTTCAGTTCATCGGCTACAGTGTACGGAAAGCAAAAAGTACCTTTTATAGAGACCATGAATCTTTTACCTACTACAAATCCTTATGGTGAAACCAAAGCTATGAGTGAAAGGATTTTAACAGATCTAACCAAAGCAAACCCTGAGTTTTCAGTTACACTTCTTAGATATTTTAATCCAGTGGGCGCTCATGAGAGTCGATTAATCGGAGAAGTATCCAATGGTATTCCCCATAATCTGATGCCATTTATAACACAGGTGGCTAACGGAAAACTGGAAAGGCTCCACATTTTTGGGAATGACTATCCGACTATAGATGGAACAGGAGTTAGAGATTATATTCATGTATTGGATTTGGCTGAAGGGCACGTTGCAGCGCTGAATAAATTAACACCTGGTGTACATATATATAACCTCGGTACTGGAAGAGGAACATCAGTTTTACAATTAGTTAATGCTTTTGAAGAGGCAAATTGTATTAAGATACCTTATGAGATCGTAGATAGAAGACCTGGAGACATTGCTGAGTGTTATGCTGATGCAAGCAAGGCACAAAGAGAGTTAGGCTGGACGGCTAAACGAGGTTTAGTAGATATGTGCAGGGATGCTTGGCAGTTTGAAATGAATTATCGGGAGTAGAGTGATCCAATAGAGAACTGTTATTATAACTTTTGGGAGGATAAACTATGTTTAAAGGCAAAACCTTGCTCATTACCGGCGGCACGGGTACCTTTGGTAATGCAGTGTTAAATAGATTTTTGAATACTGATATTGAGGAAATTAGAATTTTCAGTCGAGATGAAAAAAAACAGTATGACATGCGAACTCAGTTGATGAATGATAAGGTTAAGTTTTACATAGGTGATGTTCGAAACTATGAGAGCATACAGTTAGCTCTATACGGGGTAGATTATGTATTTCATGCTGCTGCTCTTAAACAGGTACCTTCTTGTGAGTTTTATCCTATGGAAGCAGTTCGAACTAATATTCTGGGAACGGAAAATGTACTTAATGCAGCGATTAAGAATCATGTAAAAAAGGTGATTGTGCTCAGTACGGATAAAGCTGTATATCCTATAAACGCTATGGGCATTTCTAAGGCCATGATGGAAAAATTGATGGTGGCCAAGGCCAGGGCACTACCTGATAATAGTACGGTTATTTGTGGGACAAGGTACGGGAATGTTATGGCTTCTAGAGGTTCAGTTATTCCGCTATTTATTGGTCAAATCAAGGAAGGAAAGCCTATAACTGTTACTGATCCCCAAATGACAAGGTTTTTGATGTCTATAGAGGATGCGGTGGATCTGGTTTTGTATGCATATGAGCATGGATCACAGGGTGATATTTTTGTACAGAAGGCTCCTGCTGCTACTATCGGAGATTTAGCCCTGGCAGTTAGAGAACTGTTTAATACTAATAACGATATTAAGGTGATTGGCACCCGGCATGGAGAAAAGCTATATGAAACTCTGCTGACACGTGAGGAACTGGTGCGAGCTGAAGATCTAGGCGGGTATTACCGGGTACCGGCAGATCAACGCGATCTAAACTATAATAAATATTTTATTGAGGGTCAAAAGCAGTTATCCTATCAGGAGGATTATCATTCACACAATACCAGGCGACTGAACGTAAAGGGAATTAAGGAAATGTTGTTAACAGTTGACAATATTAATCAACAGCTAGAAAGCAGATGAGATGTTTATATCAGGGAGGCAAGATAAATGAAGACTAGAGTTCTTATTCTAGGGGGAACAGGTATGTTAGGGCATACTCTTGTTTCGCAGTTAAGCCTGGATCCAAATTTGGATGTTTATGCAACTGCTAGAAGTTCTGAAGGCTTGAAAGAATGGTTTCCTACTGAAATGCTTGCTAAAATTCGTACAGGTGTTGATGCAGATAATTTTGACACTGTAATCAGGGCACTCGCATCAATTCAACCTGATGTAGTAATTAATTGTATAGGTCTCATTAAACAGTTGCCCATATCCAGTGATCCTTTATCTGCTATAACAGTAAATTCTCTTCTCCCCCATAGAATCTCCTTGGTATGCCGGACTGCAGGAGCCAGGTTGATACATATAAGTACTGATTGCGTTTTTAATGGTACAAAGGGTAACTATACGGAAGATGATCCCTCAGATGCTCAGGATTTATACGGTCGTTCCAAGTTTTTAGGAGAGGTTTCGTATCCCCATTGTGTGACCATGCGGACTTCTATAATAGGTCATGAACTGAAGGGGAAACTTGGCTTAATTGAATGGTTCTTAGCTCAAGAAGGCTCAATACAGGGTTTTACAAAGGCTATTTACTCTGGTTTTACTACAGTAGAACTGGCTCGCATTATTCGTGACATAGTATTACCCAATAAAGAATTATCCGGGGTCTATCATGTATCAGCGGAACCGATATCAAAGTATGATTTATTAAATCTGGTTGCAGCCAAGTATGGTAAGATAGTGGAAATCGAACCTTTCGATGATTTTGTTCAGGATCGTTCGCTGAATTCAAATTATTTCCGGCAGGTTACGGGCTATATGCCTCCTTCGTGGGAGAAATTGATTGATGAAATGTATAAAGATTTTTGTAGAAGGTATTAATAATTAGATTGCTACATTATGCATGAAAGGGATTTATAATGAAAATTAAGGTTATGACTATAGTCGGAACCCGACCTGAGATAATTAAACTTAGCCGAGTAATTTCGCAGTTAGAGCTATATACTCAGCATGTTCTGGTACATACCGGACAGAATTATGATTTTGAACTCAATGAAGTATTCTTTGAGGAAATGGAAATAAAGAAACCAGATTATTTTTTAGATGCTGCAGGGAATAGTGTAGCAGAGACAATAGGCAACATTATTGGCAAGTCGGACAGTGTTATGGAAAAGGAAAAACCGGATGCTATATTGCTATATGGTGATACCAATAGCTGTTTATCAGTTATATCTGCTAAGCGTCGGAAAATACCAATTTTCCATATGGAGGCAGGAAACCGTTGTTTTGATCAGCGCGTTCCTGAAGAAATCAACCGGAAAATTGTAGACCATTTAAGTGATATTAATATGACCCTAACTGAGCATGCCCGACACTATTTATTGGAGGAAGGGATTGGCGCGGAAACAGTTATCAAGACTGGATCATCAATGAAAGAAGTCCTGCAATATTATAAGCCCAAGATTCAAGCTTCTACAGTACTTGAACGCTTAAACTTGAGTCAAGGCCAATATATTTTACTAAGTGCTCATAGGGAGGAAAATATCGATTCCGATGAGAATTTCAAACAACTCGTACTAACATTAAATGCTTTAGCTCAAACGTACAAATATCCAATTATTGTATCCACTCATCCGCGAACAAGAAAAAGAATAGAAAGGTTTTCGGGTTTAGTTTTTGATAAATTAATTCATTTTCTTAAACCTTTAGGTTTCTTTGATTATGTTAAATTACAGATGAATGCTTTTTGTGTTGTCTCTGATAGTGGAACAATAACTGAAGAATCATCTATTCTGGGTTTTCCTGCGGTTACCATACGGGAAGCACATGAACGTCCTGAAGGAATGGATGAGGGAACGCTGGTTATGTGCGGTTTAAGGACAAATAATGTCTTAAACGCAATTACTGTTGTTAGATCTCAATTTGAGGCTGATCCGCAGGGAGTTCAGACTGTTAAAGATTATGATACTGATAATGTTTCACAAAAAGTAGTGCGAATTATTCTTAGTTATATTGATTATATTAACCGGACGGTGTGGTTTAAGTAACGTTGGTGCCACTGGGGGGGAGACTAAGATGCTTTATGTCACGGGTATAACTGGCCATTCTGGGTGCTGGTTTGTCAAAAGATTAATTAGTGAACGCTATAAAGGCAGGATAAGGTGTATAGTTCTTCCAGGGAATGACACTGGTTTTTTAAATGAAAGCGGTCTGGATATTGATATAGTAATTGGAGACCTTAATAATCAGGAATTTTTAACGTCTACTATGGCTGGGTGCAGCACCGTATTACATATCGCGTCTATCGATTTTTCCAGGAATGTGGTTAAGGCTGCATTAGATAATAATGTAGATTGGGCGATATTGGTTCATACCACGGGTAGATATTCAAAATATAAGACTGCTTCAGAAGAATATATAGAAATTGAAGAATATGTATTAAAATTCCGGGAGCGCATGGGAATTACGGTATTAAGGCCCACCATGATATATGGTTCCTCCCGGGATCGAAATATGTATAAACTTATTACTTTTTTACATAAGATCAAGTTTTTCCCCATGTTTGGTGAAGGCAAAAACTTGATGCAACCTGTTCATGCACGGGATCTGGGAAATGCGTATTATGATGTTATAGTAAATCGGAGTACGACCTTTAATAAGGATTATAATCTCTCAGGAAAACAACCGTTATCATATATGGAATTGGTGCGTACTGTTTCAAAATCTTTAGGAAGAAAAAATATTATTGTTAAAATCCCATTATGGGCTTCAATATTGGCTGCAAGAGTTTATAATGCAGTTGACAAAAAGGCTATTATTTCTGTTGAACAGGTACTTCGCATGCAGGAAGATAAGGCTTTTAGTTATGAAAATGCAATGCGTGATTTTGCTTATTCACCGATATCATTTGAAGATGGGATTGTTGAAGAAGTAAATGAATATCTGGCTAATAATAAATCAACAAGGAAAAAACAGAGATGAAATTATTAGTTGTCTGTCAATACTTTTATCCCGAACAATTTAAGGTAAATGATATATGTTTCGAACTAGTGAAGCTAGGTCACGATGTAACTGTTTTAACTGGTATTCCAAACTATCCATTGGGAGTTATTTCTAAGGATTATCGATGGTTTAAAAAGCGTAGTGAGAATATTAATGGAGTAAAAATTATCAGAACCTCATTAATTGCACGAGGCCAGGGTAAACTGCGACTTGTCTTAAATTATGTTAGTTTTGCGTTATCTTCTTCTATAAAGGCTTTATATATGAAAAAAGATTTTGACCTGATTTTGGTTTACCAACTGTCACCAATAACTATGGCTTTACCTGCTCTATTACTTAAGAAACTTACCGGTAAACCCATATTGTTATACTGCCAGGACTTATGGCCGGAAAGCATAGTGGCTGCAGGTATAGAAAAGGAAAGCACAGCCTACAAAGCTGTATTATTACTTAGTCGTTATATTTATAAACGGGTGGATAAAATAGCTGTAAGTTCTAGATTATTTAAAAATTATTTTAATGAAGTTATTGGAATTAATGGTGATATTAAGTATTTGCCTGTTTATGCGGAAAGTTTGTTTGAAAATATTCAACCTGAAAGTCACGAAAGTGGGATAAGCAATTTGGTTTTTGCAGGTAATATAGGTGAAATGCAGAGCGTAGAAACCATAATTAAGGCAGCCAATGAGTTAAAAGACCTGGATAACATTAAGTGGCATATTGTTGGAGATGGTTCGGATAAAAATAATTGTGAGAGATTAGCCAGAGAGTATGGTTTGAGTAATGTAATATTTTATGGGCAACGGCCTATTGAGGAAATGCCCGAATTTTATTCAATAGCTGACGCATTCCTGGTGACATTAAAGGTTAATAAGGAAATATCATATACCCTGCCAAATAAAGTTCAATCTTATATGGCAGCAGGAAAACCAGTTATTGGTGCCATTGATGGTGAAACACGTCTGGTTATTGAAGAGGCAGATTGCGGTTATTGTTGTAAGGCTGAAGATTATATTGCACTGGCTGAACTGATAAAAGGATTTGCGTTAAATATAGAAAAACATGCTGCGTTAGGTGATAATGCTAGAAAATATTACAAAGAGCACTTTGATAAACAAATATTTATGAATAAATTGATTGAGTTTTTGAAAGATGGATAATGGCGTAGTATAATATTGCTTTTGGTGTGGGGAGATTTGGTTTAATGGCTGTTTTTATTAAAGGAATAGTTTTTTTCGGGGTAGTAATAGCTTCTGCTATATTGGTTAATGTAGTGAAAAATCATGCTTTGAAAAAAGGTATTTTAGATATTCCTAATATAAGGAGTTCGCATAAAGTAGCTACGCCACGGGGAGGGGGCTTGGGATTTGTAATCCCTTTTCTTTTTTCAATAATTATTTTAGGTTTTTTAGATATTCTTTCCGAGTCTATTAGCTTGGCTTTAGTGGGTGGGGGTATTATAGTTGCTGTGCTGGGTTGGCTGGATGATAAGAATGGGCTTACTGCACGAGTAAGAGCTTTTTTTCAATTTCTGGCTGCTATTTGGGCGGTTTTCTGGCTGGGCGGTTTTCCTGGACTGGATTTAGGCTTTGTTAATGTACATCTTTTATGGTTTGGCAGTTTATTAGTTGTAATTGGTATGGTTTGGATGATTAATCTTTACAATTTCATGGATGGAATAGATGGAATTGCTGGTATTGAGGCTATTAGCATAGCTGGTGCCGCAGGAGTTTTGCTGTTTTGGAATTCGAATACAGGTTTAGTATTTGTTTGCGGTTTATTAGCCTGCTCGGTGGCAGGTTTTCTTATCTGGAACTGGCCTCCGGCAAAGATATTTATGGGAGATGTGGGGAGTGGCTTTCTGGGGTTTATTTTTGCAGTTTTAGCCATTGCCTCAGAAAACTCAGGGGCATTACCGTTGCTGGTATGGTTAATATTGTTGGGAGTCTTTATTGTTGATGCTACAGCTACATTAATCAGGCGCGTTCTTAAGGGAGAACGATGGTATGAAGCTCATCGAACCCATGTGTACCAGCTTGCTGTTCAGGCCGGATATTCACATAAACAGGTTACCCTGACAGTTTTGGGGGTTAACATTGCCCTGGCGGCAATAGCCTGGGTAGCAGTTTTATTTCATGATTTGTTGTTAGTAATCACATTATTAACATTCGGAATTCTATTTTTTGTACAGGCTGTACTACAACATAAATTTGACAATTTACTGAAAGAGCAGTCTAAATTAAGACTGAGTGATACTAATCAGGATATGGGAACTGAGACCTTCCAGCAGGTGGCTTCAGCTTATGAGAATGATACAAATGATAATATATAAAAAGTATTCGGGGGTTGTTGTAAATGCTGATAGTTGTTGATGGGATGACGGCGGCGGGGAAGACTACTATAGTGGAATTGCTGGCGGGGCGTCTGGGGTTTGAGGTAATGCAGGAGGAGTTCCGGGATAAGTTTGATCTGCTGAATCGCTTTTCGCAGGATTCGGGAAAGTGGTGCTTTCCTATGCAGTTGAATTTTCTGATAACCCGCTATGCCCAGTTTTTAGTAGCTACGGAGGGCGGGGATTTTATCCTGGACAGGAGTATTTACAGTGATTTGATTTATGGGCAGCTTTACCGGGATATGAGCTTGTTGAGTGAGAAGCAGTTTTCTGCCTATAAGCATATGTATACCAATATGATTGAAAACCTGCCTGAACCGGATTGTATAGTATTGCTGCAGTGTCCCTTTGATGAGATTGTGAGAAGGATTGTTGCCAGGGGAAGAAGTGATGAGATTGCCCTGGGGCGGGATTACTGGCGGGGATTGTACCGGGCTTATGAAAACTTTGCTGTTTCCAAGGAAATGACGGTGAATGGGTTATTGCGTATAGATTCGGAACGGTACAATTTTTTGGATTCAGAGGAGGATAAGGATACTGTTGTGAGGTTGGTTAGCGATATTTGCAATATGCATTATGGAGTTTCCGAGGCATGAAAATTGATAAAGGATTTTTTAGTAAGAAGACTATAGTGATTTTATTAATACTGCTCGGCTTGCTAATGCTGGGCCGTTTTTCTTTGCCCTGGCTGGGGAGGGTATTAGTGGCCGAGGATGAGCCGCAGAAGAGTGATTTGATTGTTGCCCTGATGGGCAGCGGGCCGGACCGGATGCTGGGAGCCGTGGATTTATATAATGAAGGGTATGCGGATACTATTTTGATGGTAAGGAATAATGTCAGGGGTTATAATCTGGTGCGGGATATGGGAGTCAGTATTCCCCATGATTCAGAGTTGATGAAAATGGTGGCGGTTCAGTTGGGAGTGCCGGAAGATGATGTGATTATCCTGCCGGGGGATGCTTTGAGCACGCAGGATGAGGCCAGGCATGTGCGGGATTATTTGATTGAGCATGGGGATATAGATTCCATTATAATTGTGACTTCGAAGTACCATTCAGGGCGGGCGAAGAAGATTTTTGAGAAGACTTTTGAGTCGCTGGACAATGATTTAAGGGTTTTATCGTGTCCTAGCGAGTATGATGATTTCGATGCTGATGAATGGTGGAAAAGCCGGGAGGACCTGAAGCGGGGGATACAGGAGTATATGAAACTGACTGTTTTCTGTCTGTATGAGCAGTTCCGATTGTAGGGTTATCCCTCCATAATAATTGCAGATATGGAGAAGAGACACTGATGAGATATATATTCAATGCCAGGGCGGATTTGACTAATAAAGACATTGATGAAATAATCAGTAAAATTGAAAAAACCTATCCGGAAGGGAGTGAGCTTATCATGACTTTAGCGGAAAAGCTTAGAGAGGAAGGAAGAGAGGAAGGAAGAGAAGAAGGAGAAGCAAAGGCTCTTGCGAGAACTGCGATAAAATTACTGACTAAGAAATTTGGAATTTTACCAGAGGAACTTAAGAGGGGAGTATCAAAATTAGATGTTGTAACTTTAGAAGTTATAATTGAGGATATTTTGGAATATCAAAGCCTGGAAGAAGTAAAAAAGTATATTCAGTAAATAAATCCGGGGATGCTCCCCGAGATTGCCCTGGGCAGGGATTACTGGCGAGGATTGTACCGGGCTTATGAGAGTTTTGCCGTTTCTAATGAGTTGATGGTGGATGGGCTATTGCGTATAGATTCGGAAAGGTACAATTTTTTGGATTCGGAGGAGGATAAGGATACTGTTGTGAGGCTGGTAAGCGATATTTGCAATATGAATTATGGGGTTTCCGAGGCATGAGAATTGATAAAGGATTTTTCAGCAAAAAGACTATAGTGATTTTATTGATACTGCTCGGCCTGCTAATGCTGGGCCGTTTTTCTTTGCCCGGGCTGGGGCGGGTGCTGGTGGCCGAGGATGAGCCGCGAAAGAGTGATTTGCTTGTTGTTCTGATGGGCAGTGGGCCGGATCGGATGCTGGGGGCGGTGGATTTATATGATGAAGGGTTATCCCTACATAATAATTGCAGATATGGAGAATTAAAAAACATATTGCTATAATAAAATTAAAGAAGCCAGGTGTCAGTATACCGTTGAGATCAAAACTGCATTTACCCCGTAGTCAATTAAACATCTATTTCCTTTTTTTGATGTTTTACAAATAATGTGATAATATTTCCAATAAAGGAACAAATGTTCGCAGTTGTTCTTGATTAGGAAATGGGGTGGGGGTAATGAAGGGGCATATTGACCATGACCGGCTCTTTAAGGAGCTATTGGAGACCTTTTTTGGCGAGTTTGTAGAATTATTCTTTCCCCGGGTATATGAAGCCATAGACCTGGAGCATATCAAGTTCTTGCAACAGGAAATGTTTACTGATGTAACCCGTGGTGAAAAACACCGGGTGGACATACTGGTGGGAACCAGGCTCAAAGGAGAACCCGGCATTGTTCTATTACACGTAGAGAATCAGGCCAGCGTAGAAAAAGAATTTGCCGAGCGCATGTTTATTTATTTCAGCCGGCTTTATCAAAAACATCGATGCAGGATACTACCTATAGTTGTATTCAGCTATTCGCAAAAAAGGGATGAGCCGGATTACTTTAAGCTGGAGTTTCCATTTATACCGGTGCTGGATTTTAAGTTTCTAACTCTGGAGCTGAAAAAACACAAGTGGCGTAATTATATAAAAAGCAATAATCCTGTAGCAGCAGCCCTGCTGAGCAAAATGGATTACCAGAAAAAAGAGCGAGTGCAGGTAAAGCTGGAGTTTTTACGCATGCTGGTTCGCATGGAACTGGACCCGGCCCGGATGACATTATTAGCCGGATTTTTTGAAACCTACCTCAGATTAAGTGATATGGAAGAAAAGCAGTTGGAAGAAGAAGTGGGGAAGATAGATAAGAAGGAGGCTACGAGAATGATGGAGATAACCACATCCTGGCAGGAGAAGGGAAGAATAGAGGGAAGAAAAGAAGGCATGGTTGAGGGGCAGACCAATATACTACTGAGACAGTTGAAAAAGAAGTTTAATAATATACCTTTTGAAATGGAAAAACAGCTAAGGGCTCTGCCTGCGGAAAAGCTGCAAGAATTGGCGGAAGCAATATTTGAGCTGGAGACGCTTGACGATGTAAAAAATTATTTGAAGTAGGGGAACACAGACAGCTTGATGCCCTGGTCAGATACTTTGCCTGAAGAGTGCAGAATGCCTCGTCAATAAAATAATAGTACCTCGGGTATTCCCCGGAAGGGGTACTACCCCTTCCGGGGAATACTGATGTAAGCTGACGCTTACTATTAAGGTTGCTGATGTTCGCTTCGCTGATGCTCAGAATGATTTCTATTATGCAAAAGTCTCAGATAAAAAGCAGACTAAAAGGAAGGTGATTAAGTATGATTAGTAAAGAAGCTTTATTGAAGAAAATTGAATCATTGCCCCCTAATATACTACAGGAAATAGCTATTTATATAGAATATATAGAATTTAAAAAGAACCGAATAAAACAAGATCAAGTTATTGATGATATCACTCTAGCAAGTGAAAAAATTTTGGCAAAGGATTGGCTGAAACCTGAGGAGGATCAAACATGGGCAGATTTATAAAGGGAGATGTAGTTGTGGTGCCGTTCCCCTTTTCTGATTTATCTAATTCTAAAAAGAGACCTGCCCTGGTTGTTGCTGATATTGAAGGAAATGATCTGATTCTTGTTCAAATTACCAGTCAGAATAATTATGATAATTATACAATAAAAGTTCTGGAAACTGATTTTGCAAAAGGTTCATTGAAAAAAACGAGCAATGTTAGACCTAATAAAATTTTTACAGCAGATGAGCAATTAATATTGTATAAAGTTGGACATTTGACTGGAGACAAGATTAAGGAGATTAGCTCAAGTATTATTAATATTTTTTCTGATTAATTTTATGGGACAGAAAACGATAAGGGGAGAACAGGTTTTGTGTTTATATCCAGGAATGTTTAACATTAGTGGAAGCCCTCACGGATAGCGATTATTATTTCCTGCTGGTGGTGTTTGAAGAAGCTCTATGAAAAGGGCAAATACGAAAAATTTGTAAAGGAGGAAATTTATATGTCTTCGATTCTATATAAGGAGCCTTATGAGAAGGGCTTAGAAGAAGGCGGGAAAAAAGAGAAGGCAAATATACTAATCAAATTTTTGGGCAAACGATTTGGCGTTTTACCGGCGGAACTGAAGAAAAGAATTGAGGAAACAGACATCGATAAAATTGACATAATGCTTGATGAAGTCTTGGATTACGAGAGCCTGGAAGAAGTAAAAAAGTATATTCAGTAAAAAGTCTGGGGATGGTTCCCGAGATTGCCATGGGCAGGGATTACTGGCGGGGATTGTACCGGGCTTATGAGAGCTTTGCTGTTTCCAATGAGTTGATGGTTGATGGGTTATTGCGTATATATTCGGAACGGTACAATTTTTTGGATTCAGAGGAGGATAAGGATACGGTTGTGAGGCTGGTCAGCGATATTTGCAATATGAAGTATGAGGTCTCTGAGGCATGAGAATTGGCAGAGGTTTTTTTAGTAAAAAAAGTATAATAATTTTATTAATACTGCTCGGCTTGCTAATGCTGGGCCGTTTTTCTTTGCCCTGGCTGGGGCGGGTGCTGGTGGCCGGGGATGAGCCGCGGAAGAGTGATTTGCTTGTTGTACTGATGGGCAGCGGGCCGGACCGGATATTGGGGGCGGTGGATTTATATGATGAAGGGTATGCGGAGAGTATCCTGATGGTAAGGAATAATGTCCGGGGTTATGATATTGCGATGGAAAAAGGAGCTGATATTCCTCATAATTCAGAAGTAATAAAAATGGTGGCGGTTCAGCTGGGAGTGCTGGAAGATGAGGTGATTATCCTGCCGGGGGATGCTTTGAGTACGCAGGATGAGGCCCGGCATGTGCGGGATTATTTGGTTGAGCATGGGGATATTGATTCCATTATTATTGTGACTTCGAAGTACCATTCAGGGCGGGCGAAGAAGATTTTTGAGAAGACTTTTGAGTCCCTAAACCGTGATCTGAGGGTATTGTCGTGTCCCAGCGAGTATGATGATTTCGATGCTGATGAATGGTGGAAAAGCCGGGAGGACCTGAAGCGGGGGATACAGGAGTATATGAAACTGACTGTTTTTTGTCTGTATGAGCAGTTTAAATTATAAAGGAAAACAGTAAGAGTCCATAGCAACGATGAATTTGAACATGTGTAGGACGCGGCATCGCACATGCTTTACGATATTGTAATTTGGCTTACTATTGCGTATAATGGCAATACAATATAACGAGGAGGTATTACTATGTTTGGTGTGGTTGAAGAAGTAAAAGTGGGTGTCAAAAGTCAAGTAGTAATTCCAGCTCGAATCCGTGAAGATGCCCAGGTAAGACCTGGAGATATTTTAATCATGACCAGCGATAGAAATGGTCGCATATCTATTATGAAAAAACCGGATAATTGGGCATCAGCTGCTTATGGGTGTTGCAAAGATGCCTGGGGGGATAAACCGCTGGAGTATTTGCAGAAGGAACGGGAAACAGCATGGGAATAGAAAGCTTTCTTCAAAATAAGAAATGTGTAGCTTTAGATACAAATGTCTTTATTGCTTTGTTTTCCAGGGAAGTTTTAGGTAAAAAAGTAGTTTCTTTAATTGATGCTGCTGCTAATCAAGGAAAATTAGAACTTATAGCATCTGTCCTGGCGTTTGCGGAATGTGCTGTTAAGCCATACCGGGAGGGAAACTGGATGGCATTAGATCAAATTAAGCTTATGTTTCAAATGCCTCATTTAAATGTGTACCCGGTTGATGATCGGATAGCCGAGGAGGCTGCTCGAATCAGAGCAGTTTATAACTTTAAAATGCCGGATGCCATCCACCTTGCGACGGCAATTACTCAACAGGCAGATATATTTTTGACCAATGATTATCAACTTGTTACCACTAAAGAAATACCGGTGATTAAATTGGAAGATTTATAGGACATTGATAGGTCGGGGACAATCCCCCGGACTTATGATTTACGACAAGCGGTTAAAGCCGGCTTGCAGCAGGGGATGTATGATTATCCAATAATTCTGCTCCGAACGGGAAGGGGCGGATTCAATGCGGCGCCACAAGTTTCCTCCGCAGTCCACGAAGGAGGGCAATATTTTGCTCTGGCTTTCTGGGCCGGAAACTGGCTCACAAAAGCCGGAATGGTGGCTCAGTGGTCAGGTGGCTGTTATGTTAAGAATGCGGTTATTTTACAAATATTGACAAACACAAACGGCAAATGCTATAGTTTTACATATTAGATATATTTTACAAAAAACTGAAGGGGAAGTGATTGCAAAATAATTAGGAGGAGAATCTCATGAAATTAATCAGAGTGGAAGACCTGCGGGATAGTGTAATTGCTTTGCGTCCGGTTTATTTTGAGGGTGGGAATTCTACGGAGATTTTTGTGGATAGTGCTGAGGTTTTTCTGGATAAGCGAATCATTTCTTCGGTAATGCGGGCTCTGGCACGTTCTTATGCTATAGATCTTACGGCACAGAGGAAATTGTTGAAGGAGAGATTGAGCCGCAAGGCGGTCTTGCCGTTTTATCTGGATGAGAAGCGGGTGTTTGTACCGCTGAAAATGCGTACAGGTTTAACTCCCAGAGATAGTATTTATGGTTATCTTGATGTGCTATATATGGATGAGATAATAGCTTTAGAAAAAAAGACCTGTGAGGTAAAGCTGGTAAATAATGTTGTCTTGACTGTTCTAAGCAGCAGGAATACTATTGTACAGAGTGAGCATTTAGGGCGTGAGGTGCTGGCTCTGCTGCGGGATGGTCAGGATGATAGCAGTGATGAAACCCGGATTATTGAGTCGGTAAGGAGCGTTTTGCGGACGCTGGGGGATATGGCCAGGCAGATAGCTCGGATTGAAGAAAAGCTTTAATCTTGCGGGGGGCGGTTCTTTTAACACTAAAAGAACTGCTCCGTGTTTCGTCGAGGGAAAGGTGCAGCCCTCTATTTTTATGGGAAAAATATACAAATAATTTACGTCAGGGGTTTCCTTGAGGTATAATTATTATATGAGAGTTTTGCATAATTCAGCGATCAATCGTAAGATCCTTCGGCTCTGCCTCAGGATGAAAGGATAAAAATAAGCAGGAGGGAATGCTAGCCGGGTGTACAGGAAGGCCTGCTGCAAACAGGCTGTACAGGGGAAGGTTTGTATGAGGTTTTACATAAAAGGAGAGGAAAAATATGGAAAGCATTGAAGCGAAACGCCTGGAAGAAAAGATGTTGCCAGGCTTGACGACTAAGGCTGAAAAGAACAGCTTTATAGATCCGGAATTATACAGCAAATTTATGGTTAAACGCGGATTGCGTGATATTGATGGCTGGGGTGTTCTGGTGGGTTTGACGGAGATTGGCGAGGTGCATGCCTATATTACTGATGAAAATGAGATAGTTCCGGTTCCCGGACGCTTGATATACAGGGGAATAGATATTAATGATATCGTAAACGGTTTTGTCAGCGAAAAGCGTTTTGGCTTTGAGGAAACCTGTTATCTGCTGCTGTTTGGGAATTTGCCCCGGCGTGAGGAACTGCAAGATTTTAAAAAGCTCTTGGGCACTTATCAAAGCCTGCCGGATCATTTTGTTAATGATATGATACTCAAAGCTCCCAGCAAAGACATGATGATAGTTCTGTCCCGGAGTGTGCTGGCACTTTACAGTTTCGATGATCGGGCTGATGATAATTCTATAGAAAATGTGCTCAGACAGTGTTTGCAATTGATAGCATGCTTTCCCGGTCTGGCAGTATATGGATATCAGGCGTTTTCCCATTATCACGGTAACAAGAGCCTTTTTATCCACAGTCCGCGCCCGGACCTGAGCATTGCGGAGAATGTTCTGCATATGCTGCGGCCAAACAGTGAGTATACGGACTTGGAAGCCACTTTGTTGGATCTTGCTCTGGTGCTTCATGCTGAACATGGAGGGGGAAATAATTCGTCTTTTGTAACCCATGTAACAACTTCGTCAGGAACCGATACTTATTCGGTAATAGCTGCCGCTTTGGGCTCATTAAAAGGTCCCCGCCATGGCGGTGCCAATTATAAGGTAGTGCAGATGATGGCTGATATAAAGAAGCAGGTTAAGAACTGGGATGATGAAGAAGAAATAGAGGCTTATCTCTGTAAAATTTTGAATAAGGAAGCTTTCGATAAAAGCGGCAAAATTTACGGCATAGGCCATGCAGTCTATTCCATATCAGATCCCCGGGCAGTTATACTTAAATGTCAGGCAGCCCTACTGGCCAGGGAAAAGGGCCTGGAGGATGAATTCCATCTCTATGAGAGAGTTGAAAAACTGGCACCGAAGACCATAGAGAAAGTCCGCCCGATTTATAAAGGAGTAAGTGCCAATGTAGATTTTTACTCAGGATTTGTATACAGTATGCTGGAGATTCCCCCGGAATTATACACGCCGATATTTGCTATCGCCAGGATTGCGGGTTGGAGTGCACATCGCATCGAGGAAATCGTAAATGAGGGGAAAATTATAAGACCGGCATATAAAAGTATAGCCAGACGTGCAGAATATGTTGCTCTGGATAATCGCTAGTTTTTTGATTGCTTGCCGGAATAGGAGGACAGGCCGGGGTGCCCCCTCCACCTGTCACCCGGTGCTCCCCCCTGCATGGGAAATGAAAAAAAGAGGGTTTTCACCCTCTCGGAATTTCACCTTTTTACTCACTCTGATAGCTTATTTTCTTACTGAATAGTCACTTTTACGGTTTTTACTCCCCAGCTCAATGCCTGCTGGTGGCTGTCAAAGCACAGATCCAGCCGCATGCCCTTGATGGCATTGCCCTGGTCGGCGGCGATACCGCTGCCATAACCTTCCACATAGAGCCTGGTGCCCATGGGAATTACGTTGGGATCTACTGCTATTATGCCTCTGCCCAGGGGATAACCCAGATATGAGGGTTGTCCGGCATAAGGGTAATTGCATTTGGCACAGGGGCAGTATCCGGTGGCTACCATGGTCATTGTTCTCGATCCCCTGGAGACTTCAGCAGATCTGGAGTCTAATCCCAGAGCCTGTCTGGTCTGCGGGCCAACGATTCCGTCGACCGTTATTTTAGCATTTTTCTGAAAGTTTATAAGAGCATTATATGTTTTGGGACCAAGTATACCATCAGTACTTCCACACCAGTAACCGCGGTTGTTTAATGCCTGCTGCACCTCTACCACCGCATCACCTCTGGAGCCCCAGTAAAGATTAGGCTCTGCAGCACTTGATTCTGCAGTGTTGATAAACAGTGTTCCTGCCAGAATAATAAATGAAAATATGATTAATGAAATAATTGTTTGCTTGTTTTTGCTTAGCATATGAACCTCCTTTCCTTTCTTTGTGCAAATGCCTGTAGATTTCTTTTTTGCTAATCAGAATGAAACAGAGCATTTAATGCCAGTTGTACCATTTAAATAGATAAAGACCAGGCAAATATCACTTCAGGTACAAGCTATATCTTAAGTAGAAAAGAGGAAATAAACAAATGCCTTATAAAGCCTGTATAAACGACAGGCTAATATCCATAAAAATTGTTCAATTAATAATAAATATTGCTTAGATATCCTGTGGGAGAGAAGATGATGGGATAACGCGGTATAAGAGGAATAATCGGCCATGCAAAGGGGGATACTGCTTTTTGCCTGGCAATTCAGTCTTCAATTAATTTCAGGCTTTTAAAATAGCGGGCAGACAAGTTTTGATACAGTTTGGTGCCCCTGTGGTTATATTCGAGAAGTTCGTCTTCCAAATCCTTGATTACCCTGGCAGGGTTTCCCATAGCCAGTTTCCTCTGGGGAATATCTTTGCCGGGGGGCAGGACACTTCCTGCTGCCAGGAGGCTCTGGGGACCGATTTCACAGCGGGTGGATACTATGGAGCCCATACCGATAGTTACTTCCTGTTTAATGAGGCAGGGACCGTGGACAATGGCTCCATGACCTATCAGGACATTATCCTCTATTATAGCGATAGTATCCGGCTCAGCATGTATAACGCAGTTTTCTTCAACGGCACAGCCGTTACCTATGACGATTTTGCCGTAGTCAGCGCGAATCACCGCACCGGCTCCTATAAAACAATTTTCTTTGATTTCAACTTCACCGATAAGGACTGCCTGGGGGTGAATATGACTGGAACTGGCGATTATGGGACGTTTACCCTCGAATTCATAAAGCGGCAAAACCAAGACCTCCTGATTATTGTTGAAATAGTAATTCCTTAACTCCTAATTATTTTAACCCTCTTGCTCTTTATTTTCAATAAATCCCTGGAGAGTGATTCATTTTATGCGTTAGCCTGCCCTCCCATATCCGCAGGATGCAGCACTTCTCCCGCACCCCACACTCCCCGCCCAGCCACATTTTCACCCATCACCCCTCATTTTTCACCCTATAAGGTTTTGAAATCAGGAGGTTTACGGGTATAATTAGCTTAAATAGCTAAAATGGGTTTAAGGGTGTTGGTTATTACTGGAGATTATAAAAAGCGAAAAGCCTTAGACAGGTATCTAAGGCTCAGAACATTGCTCTGACTACTTATTTCACAGGCTAAGGCTTGGACTGTTTTTTTAAAAAATTTATATGGCTCTCTGGACTTTTCCTGAACGCAAACAACGGGTGCAGACATAGACTCTCCTGGGAGTTCCGTCAACTAATATTTTTACCCGCTGGACGTTGGGTTTCCATTGGCGGTTGGTTCTGATATGGGAATGGCTGTATTTTTTGCCGAAACCTATGCCCTTCCCGCAAATTTCACATTTGGCCACATTTTTGCCCCCTCTCTTTCACAATGCACTTAAACATTGTACCAGAAGCACCAGTAAAGGGCAAGAAGCAGGAATAAAAATTGGGATGTAGAATTATCATTATATAAGGTAGTTTACCCGGAAGGATTCAGCAAGTATATAGATTATGCTGTTTATTAAAAGTATATAAAAGAACTGGCACTTAGTAGTATTAGAGATAATATTCACCCCGGATGCAGTTTTCCAGGGAAAACTATATTTTAGGAGGGAATTCGTATGTACGAAGTTAAAACAACTGAACTGGGAAGAATTAGTATCGACCTGGAGGTAGTAGAGACTATAGCCGGGCTGGCAGCCATGGATTGTTATGGCCTGGTTGGTATGGTGGCTCAGGACGTAAAATCTGGCTTGAACAGTATTTTAGGGCGGGAGTCTATTCGTAAAGGGGTAAAGGTCAATTATTCTGAGGATGGATTTGTGATTGATGTCTATGTTATAGTTGGCTATGGTACCAAGATTAGTGAAGTAGCACATAATGTCATGCAGAAAGTTACTTATGTTCTGGAAAAGGATGCCGGCCTGAATGTGGCTGCAGTAAATGTTAATGTCAAGGGAGTTAAGGTTTTAAGATAAATACACAGGGGAGGATAAACAGCTTGAGTTTGTTGCTAAGTATTGATGGAAAAGAATTTGTAAGGAGTGTTAAGGCAGGTTGTATTAAACTTGAACACAATAGGGATGCCGTTGATATGCTCAATGTTTTTCCGGTGCCGGATGGAGATACCGGAACCAATATGTATCTGACTCTTCTGGCTGCGGTAAAAGAGGGAGAAAAACATTATGACAAAGGTCTGGGAAAGGCTGCCAAAGCGGTTTCCATGGGCTCACTGATGGGAGCCCGGGGAAATTCCGGAGTTATATTGTCACAGGTTTTTCGAGGTGTTTCCCGGGTTCTGGACGGGAAAACCAAGGCTGATGCTCTGGATCTGGCTCTGGCTTTGAAGTCAGGCGCTGACACGGCCTATGAAGCAGTAATGAAGCCGGTTGAGGGAACTATTCTTACGGTTGTCAGGGAAATTGCCCTGGCCTGTGAAATGGAAGCCCAGAAGGATGAGGATATTGTGGCGACACTTATGAAGGGTATGCAGGCCGGGCAGGAATGCCTGAAAAAGACTCCATCGATGTTGCCCATATTGAAAGAAGCTGGTGTTGTTGATGCCGGGGGACAGGGCTTCTTGTATTTCCTGGAAGGTTTTCTTGAAGGACTGGCCCGTGATAATGAGATTAAGCTGGAGAGCTACCGTGAAAAAATGCTGCCGGAGAAAACCGATGTTTCCCGAGAGATGATAGATCTGGAGTTTCAATACTGTACAGAGCTTCTCCTAAAAGGGGAAAACCTTGATGTGGGTGAAATCAGAGAGCACCTGGCTCCGCTGGGGGATTCCATGATAGTAGTGGGCAGCGAGGAACTGGTTAAAGTGCATATACATGTAAACCATCCTGGCAAAGTGCTGGAGAGCTGTCTGCAATGGGGAAGTCTGAGCGATATTAAGATAAACAATATGCTGGAAGAGGTACATGAGCATCTGAATGATTGGGAAAGCGAGGAAGAGATGCTTCCAGCAGTTCCCGGGATAGGGCTGGTTGCTGTAGGCAGTGGTGACGGGGTAACAGAGATATTAAAGAGTCTGGGAGTTAATGTTGTGGTGCAGGGAGGACAGACTATGAACCCCAGCACCGAGGATTTGCTGAATGCATGTAATGAGATAAATGCTGAATCCCTTATCATTTTGCCTAATAACAGCAACATTATTATGGCTGCCCGGCAGGTGGGGCATTTGTCTGAACGCCGGATAGAGGTGGTGGCTACCCGCTCAGTTATGCAGGCGGTAACTGCTTTGATAGCCTTTGATCCCGAAGGGGATATCGAAGAGGTTTGCCAGGCAATGAATGATGAGATGCAAGAGGTTAAATATGCTGAGGTTACTTATGCCGTAAGGGATACTTCTATGAATGGTTTTCAAATCAGGGAAGGAGATATCATAGGCCTTATTGGAGACCAGATAGCAGTTAAGGCTAATGATTCCTCTGAGGCAGTGGAAAAATTGCTGGAAAAGATGGTAGATGAAGATAGTGAACTGCTGACTTTCTTCTATGGGGAGGATGTTTCTGAAGAGCAGGCCCAGGATTTGAGGGAGAAAATAGTGGGGATTTATCCTGATTATGAGATCGAAGTCCATTATGGCGGTCAGCCCCATTACAGTTACCTGCTTTCGGTGGAATAATGCAAGCTGAGTACGGAGGTGTGGGAATTTAAGGTGAGATATTTCGTCTGCACCTTGGTTGTCGCACCTTTTCTATATTCAGGGGGAATTCTATGGACAGACTTTTTAATAAGGTCCAGTTTTTAAAGGGAGTCGGACCCAGGAGAAGCAATAACCTTGGGCGCCTGGGTGCGGAAACGATTTTTGACCTGTTCTGGAATGTGCCCCGTGCTTATTTTAACCGGGATAATTGCAAGAAAATCGCTGAGCTGCAGATAGGCGAAAATGCCAGCATACGGGGGCTGGTGAAGGGAACGCGGCTGAGCCGCAGCCGGAACGGGATGCATATTTTCAAGGTTGTCCTGGAAGATTCCAGTGGTATTATTTCAGCAGTCTGGTTTAACCAGCCTTTTCTCTCAGGTATTATCAAAACTGGACAGGAGCTTTTTTTGAGCGGGCGGCTGAGAGATTCTTACCGGATAGCAGAACTTAATGTCAGCGAATATGAGATTATTGAAAATGAAGATCAAAATGCTGAAATAGTGCCGGTTTATGCTCTCAGCGAGGGACTCAGCCAGAAGTTTATGCGGGCTGTGATGCTGCAGGTAATCCAGGATTACTTGCCATATTATCCGGAAATATTAGCAAAAAACATCCGGGAAGAATATGGTCTCTGTGATATTGCTTTTGCTTTCAGCAATATCCATTTTCCAGAAGGAGGAGAAGCTTATTTAAAGGCCAGAAAGAGATTGGCTCTGGAAGAGTTGTTGTTGTTCCAGATAAGCCTGCGCAACGAAGAAAAGCTTGCCGGGGATTATGTAATTCACCGGGTAAAAAGCGATTTACTAAAAGATTTGCAAAATATGCTTCCTTTTGAACTGACTGATGCCCAGAGACGGGTTTTGCAAGAGATATACCGGGATATGGAAGCTCCATACAATATGAATCGTTTGCTGCAAGGTGATGTCGGCTCAGGGAAAACAGTGGTAGCAGCCATGGCTATGGCACGTGCAGTAGCCAGTGGCTTTCAGGCCGGTATCATGGCTCCTACAGAGATACTGGCCGAGCAGCATTACCTGGCTATGCAGAGCTTATTTTCCGGTAGCGGGGTGGTCATTGCCCGTTTAACCGGAGGGACTCCTGCTGCTGAAAGGCGAATGATAACCCAAGCCCTGGCAAGAGGGGAAATAGACCTCATTGTAGGGACTCATGCCCTGATACAGGATGAGCTGCTTTTTAAGGATCTCGGTCTGGTAGTAATAGATGAGCAGCATCGCTTTGGGGTGAAACAGAGGGCATTGCTAGCTGCCAAAGGCAAGGCACCCGATGTGCTGGTAATGACTGCAACTCCTATTCCCAGGACGCTGGCTCTGACTGTTTACGGAGAACTCGAAATTTCGGTGATAGATGAACTGCCTCCGGGTCGCAAGATGGTTAAAACCAGGTTTACCAGGCCTTCGGCGAAAAACAAACTATATAGTTTCATGCGGCGGGAATTAGAAAAAGGCAGTCAGGTTTATGTGGTCTGTCCCCTGGTAGAAGAATCGGAAAAACAAGATTTGCAGGCAGCTGTCAGTCTTTACGAAGAACTTAAATCCGGGATATTCCCCGGTTTTGTTGTGGGATTGCTGCATGGCCGGATGAAGTCAAAAGATAAGGAAATACTGATGAAGGAGTTTAAAGAGGGAAGAATACAGTTACTGGTTTCCACTACGGTTATTGAGGTGGGGATGGATGTTCCCAATGCTTCTGTAATGATTATTGAACATGCTGACCGTTTTGGTTTATCACAACTGCATCAGCTTCGGGGCAGGGTAGGGCGGGGAACACGTCAGTCTTACTGCATAATGGTGGCTGAGCCCAAAACGGAAGAAGCCCTTAAGAGGTTAAAGGCCATGGAAAACTCCAATGATGGTTTTGAGCTGGCACAGATGGATCTTTTGATAAGAGGACCCGGTGATTTCTGGGGAGTCAAACAGCATGGACTAAAAGAATTGAAGGTGGCCAATCTGGCCAAAGACCAAAAGCTTATTGAATTGAGTCGGGAACTGGCGAAAAAGCTTAATACCCAGGACATGGAATTCTGCGAGCTCTATATTGAAAAAAAATTCAAGAAAACCGAAGACATAGCCCCTAATTAATTTCGAATTTATGTAGAGAAGCCAGGCTTCTCTTTTACTTTATGTATTTGAGAGTTTTGCATAATACGAAAATTGATCGATGTCATTCTGGGCGTTAGCGAAGAATCTATAATACAACTTGGAGGTAAATGCCGATTTTTCGATGTTTGCGCTGAGATCCTTCACTTCTTTCAGGATGACATCAACGTCAAAAACCTAATGATGTAAAACTCTCATTTTGTGTTTTGGGATGCCTTAGTTAAAAATTGTCAAAATAATTTTATTGAAATAAATCTATCATAATACTGCAGACAAAAAAATTGCGAGCAGTATTTTTTTATATTTTAGACATTTTAAGTCTAACGTCTCACGTTTCACGTCTAGCATCTAGCATCTAGCGCACGAGGAGGTGAACAGGGAATGACAGATGTAGATAAGAAGAGAGTAGATAAAGAGCTGGAGAAAATCAAGTTCGAGGTTGCTCAGGAAATGGGTATTGTCGATACAAAAAAGCAGGGGAAAAAGCAGAAAAAATTTAAAAAGTCTTGAAAATACTTCTAGCATATAAGTCTAATCTGAGGAAACAATAAGACTACACAAAACAAAGGAGGTGAATCTAAATGGCATATAATAAGATTCTGGTTCCTCAAGCAAAAAATGCAATGGATAAGTTCAAGTATGAAGCTGCTCAGGAAGTAGGAGTAGATCTGAAGCAAGGTTACAACGGCGACTTGACCGCTCGCCAGGCAGGCAGTATCGGTGGGCAGATGGTTAAGAAGATGATTTATGACTATCAGCAGAAGCAGGCTGATGGACAGGGTCAAATGTATCAGGATCTGAACCAGATAAAACAGCAAAACCAGCAGAGCATGAAATAATATAAGCGGATAACTTAATCATACTAATAAAGAACAAGCGGATTTAATTATATCCGCTTGTTTTCATTATTAATTGAAGATTTGGCATAATCAGTTATGAATTGTACGAAAAGCCTCAATTGGCATAGAGCTCCAGTTGTTCCTGAGATATGCCGGGGAACAATGACCTGGCAATTCCCATAGACATTATTCGGGCACTGTTTTCGATAATATCATCTATTTCTTTGGGAGTAACCGCCAGGCTGCCACCAAAATAGGATAGGATATCCTTGATGGAGTTTAGCGATTTCAAATCATTGTACATCATACCCGTATCCAGACAATATTTTTTTATGGCTTGCTGGGCTATAATGCTGGCATTGACAATAGTAGGACAGCCGACAGCTATTACCGGTATTCCCAGAGTCTCCATATTCAAAGCATGGCGCATATTTCCGATCCCTCCGCCTGGCTGAATACCGGTATTGGACATCTGTATGCTGTTTCCTATGCGGTCGACATTTTGGGCAGCCAAAGCATCAACTACCACAAGGAGGGCAGGCTGGACATTGTTTACTATGCCTTTTATTACTTCCTGGGTTTCCAGACCGGTTATTCCGAGTACTCCAGGAGCGATGGCGCATACGGGACGCATACCTTCTACCAGGGCTTCAGGTGCGTAATGGTGATAATGGCGGGTTATAGGGCTGTATTGAATGAATTTTGGTCCCAGGGAATCAGCGGTAGCGCGCCAGTTTCCCAGGCCTACCAGGAGGACGGTATCTCCTGCTCGCAGATATTGTTCGCTAAGGATTTTCATGCTTTTTTCCATAGCCTGAATAATGTCTTCCTTTACATAAGGGTCGTTTATTTTCAAGGGAGGGGATTCTATAGTGACATAAATACCGGGAGGACGGCCCATGGCTTTGGAGCCGGTATCATCTTTAATAGTGATGGTATGGATTTTGATATTTTCCATTTCTTCGATTTCTTCTTCAACACCGGGGATTTCCCGGGTGCCGCTGCCCCTTACCAGGTCCCTGGCTTCTACCGCCAGATCAACATTTAAATTGAATTCTCTTATTATACTTTCCATTATATTACCTCCTCCTATATATTATCAGTAGCTGACACCGAAAATATGCCTTTTATTAGAAGAAAATTGTTGATAGGGTAAGGGGTCAGGGGCGAGGAGTGAGGAATAGTTTGGAGTTAGGGATTAAATTTTACAGATAGAACATCACCCCTTAGTCCTTACTCTTTACCCCTTTACTATTAATCTTGCACAAAGTAAAATGGCGGCTTTGAAGCCGCCATTTTGGGGAGAGGAGAATTTTGTAAAGTTGTTGGGGAGGGTTTGTTTACCAGATCTTCTATCCGGTTACTAATATGATTGCCTCTTATCAGCTCTTATATACAATATTTTTAAAAAATTTTTTATGATAATATATTATGATAGAATATATTAAGAATTATGCTAAATCAAGGTAATTGAAAATAATCACGAATTACAATAAAAGGGGAAAAAGTACAGGGTGAGAGTCATTGCAGGCAAGGCAAAAGGGAAAAGACTGAAAGCCCCTTCGGGTTTGGACACCAGGCCGCTTACGGACATGATTAAGGAAGCCCTATTTAATGTTATTGGAGATAAAATCATAGAGGCCAGTTTTCTGGATTTGTTTGCCGGCAGCGGCAGTGCGGGTATTGAGGCACTGAGCCGGGGTGCTTCCAGGGTCATTTTCATTGACAGCAGTAAAGAGGCCATCAGGATTATAAGAGATAATCTGAATAATTGCGGATTCAAGGAGTCCAGTGAAGTATACCGGAATGACGTATTTAAAGCCATCAATATTCTTAATAAACGTAATCTGGCTTTTGATATTATCTATCTTGATCCTCCGTTCAAAAATGAAAAAATTTTTGACCGGGTAATCAGGGCTATGGATGAAACTGAGCTTTTGGATGAGCAGGGGATATTAATTATCCGTACTCCCAAAGGGAAAGAGATGCCGGTAAAACTCAGCAATCTCGAAGAATACCGGGAAACTAATTATGGAGAATCTACTTTGCATTATTATCGTTCTAAATAAGGGGGAAGGGGAATTTGATGGAATTATTGAGTATAGTTGATGAGCTGGAAAATATGATAAAGGAAAGCAAAAAGCTGCCTCTGTCCAGCAGCAAAACCATGATAGAGAGCCACCGGTTCCTGGACCGGCTGGACAGAATGCGTGCCATATTGCCTGAAGAAATGGAGACTGCGCGTCTGGTACTGGCTGAGAAGGAGAGAATTATCAGGGAGGCACATGATGCGGCAGGGCAATATATGGAAGAGTCACGCAACCAGGCTGCACGCATGATGGATGATAACGAAATCACCAGAAATGCTATGCAAATGGCTGAAGAAATTGTGGCCAAGGCTGAGAGTGTTTCCCGGGATATCCGCAGGGATGCCGATGAATATGCGGAGGGTGTTCTGAATCATCTGGAAATAGTTTTAAAAAGGGGTCTGGATGTTATATCACAGGGTAAAGATGAAATCAGACTCTCGCTGGAAACAGATGATTATTGATCAGTCAGCAGAATGCTTGAAAGGATCATTACAACAATAACAAGCAGCCCCAGCAGGAGACAGTTCAGCGAGAAATGCCAGGCATTAAATGAATACAGGATTTTATATAATGGTATAGATAAAGAATGAATACTCTGGATGGGGACGACAAAGACTTTATAAGCTATCCAGCATATGCTCACTGATAAGCACATCTGAATAAAACGTGACAACAGGTAAAAGGACATGCGTACCGGGATTCCGGTGACAATACTCATTACCTGGGCGATTATGGAGAAACCGCTGAAGGCCATGATGGCACTGACGGCCAGCAATTTGTGGATTAAAGCTCCCTGAGGGGCCATGGCTATGGTGCTGGAACCAATGGTGATTTCAAACATTCCCATTCCCATCCCATATACTACGGTGTAAGGCAGGTTTAAGAAAGAAAATATCTTCATGAACAGTATTGCCAGATACTTGATTATTCCCCATACAGCAAACATACGTGTAATTACCGAGAAGATTATAATAAAGCCGGCAATAGCCAGGATATTGTTCAGACTGTTTTTTATGGCATCGCCCAGCATTTTGCCCGGACTGTGCGGGTTTTTTTGATTGGCTTCCAGGAGGGCCTGATAGGCCTGGCGGAAGCCCCTGGGAGATTTGTTTTTCGATACCGGCTTGTCTTTGGCTCTGAATCTCCATAATATTCCCAGAAGGAGATTGGACAGGTAATGGGAGGCTGCCAGTAGATATCCCAGTACCGGAGAGGCAAACATACCTACTCCAACAGCACCAAGGATAAAGAGGGGACTGGAATTGTTGGTGAAGGAGACCAGACGTTCAGTTTCATCAGCGCTGAGCATTTTTTGGTCATAGAGTTTTCTGCTCAGTATTGCTCCTACCGGGAAACCGGAGGTAAATCCCATAACAACAACCAGTGAGCTGCAGCCGGGGAGCCTGAAGAGGGGGCGCATGACGGGCTCCAGAAGGACTCCCAGAAAATTAGCCATACCCATGGCGAGCAGCAGGTCAGCGACGATAAAGAAGGGGAGCAGGGCCGGGACTACTACGGACAACCAGAGTTGAAATCCAGAGGAAGCAGCATTAACTGTTTCCTGCGGATTTATTATCATGAAAATGCTCAGGATGGATATTATAATAAGGAAAAAGAACCGTGAATAGAGCTTCATTTGGACAACACCCCGGAAATAATATTTTAGGGCTAATAATTGAACTGATATCTGAGAGTTTTGCATAATTAACTTTTTCATATGATCCGTTGGGTATTTTAGTACTGTCATCCTGAGGCAATGCCGCAGGACCTTAAGATTCACCCTCCGGGCACTACTGATGTTCGCTTTGCTCACGATTAAGGTGGCTTCGCTAACGCTCAGAATTATCATGCGTTACCCGCACCAACAATAAACGAATGCTGACATGCTTGATTTTTGAATTATGGAAAAGTCTCATCTAATGTATATGCTCTGTTTTTCATTACTTATGCAAGAATTTGGAGGGGGTAGCGAGCGAAAGAGGGAGGAATTGAGATGCCGCAAAAGCAAAAAAAGATATCCCTTGTACTGGGGGCCGGGAGTGCCAGGGGCCTGGCTCATATCGGAGTTATCCAGGTTCTCGAAGAGAACAATGTCCCGATAGATTGCATTGTGGGCTCCAGTATGGGAGCTATGGTGGGCGGTGTTTATGCGTGTGGTGTTGATATGAAGATGCTGGGCAGAATGCTGCAGCATATGGATATGAATATTCTGTTTGATCTGAAAATTCCGCGGATAGGCTTTATCGCCGGAAACAAAATCAGCGATTTTCTTAATCTTTTGACCAAGAAAAAGAGATTTGAAGACCTGGAGCTGCCGCTTGCTATGGTAGCTACTGATCTGATTTCCGGGCAGGAGGTAGTTATGCGGGAAGGATCAATTGCTGAGGCTATTCGAGCCAGTATTTCTATCCCAGGTGTTTTTTGCCCTGTCAAAAGGGAGGGAATGGTGCTGGTGGATGGTGCGGTGCTCAATCGTTTACCTGTAGAAACAGCTCACAACCTGGGTGCTTCTTCCATTGTGGCTGTTGATGTGAGTTTCTCCGAAAGTAAGCAAGTAATAGTGAACAATGCCATGGATGTTATCATGACTTCACTGGATCTTATGCAGAAGCAGCAGTTTGATTTGATTTATGACAAAGCAGATATATTAATTCAGCCCGAGGTGGGTAATTTTTCTCCACGTGATTTTAACAGGGTTGGAGATTTGATAGCCCTCGGAAGAAAAGCGGCTGAGGATAAGATCGAGGAAATAAAGAAAGCTCTTTTTTAATTTTGAAGCTCCCAGTTTCAAGGTTTCACCGGTGAAGTGGTAAAATCCAGGGCGCCGGTTCTGGCTTTGGGATCAGGAAACAGCAAACTGTAGATATCACCGGCATATACGTCAAGGGCTATCATATCGCCTGAAGAACTTAGTCCGGCTTGATTGCAGGCTTTCCTGACATCACTGCCACGATTGAGTATTTTTACCTTTGATTTAATTTTTATTTCTTGCAGGATTTTTCGACCTTTTGCAGAAAAACCTAAGATATGCAAATAAAGTGGGCCATGTTTATCAAAATGGGCTGCCTGGTTCTTTGAAAGGGAAAAAAGTGAGTACAGCAATGTCCGGTTAATCCGAGTGAGGCTGTAGCGTTTGGATTTAATGGATTTTCTGAGTTCATCCAGGCTTCCACAGGAAACAGCAGCCTCTTTAAAACGGTACTCCAGGCCTTCCGATATTTCATAGATCTTTTCGAGGTCCTTTATGTGCAGGCTGCGCAGTTTAAACAGTATTGCCTGCTCAAGAGCATCAGGCAATACTGGTGCCCGACCGTGCTGTATTTCTTCTGCCAGTATTTCCAGGCTCGCTGCTGGCATTGCAGCAGCAATTGCTTCTGTTTTTCCGGAACTGTTCAGAGCATTTCGTATGGCGGTGGCACTGGAAAATGTGGACAGCTTCGTACTGTGGTATTTTGAGCCTTTACGGGGAATACCCAGAGGAACCAATGCCAGGTTTTCCTCCTCAATTACACGGAGGTATTCAATAGCCAGGATATTGTTGGAACCCAGCAGGATATTCTCCAGTTCGCCATCACTGTTGTCGGTAAATTCCTGCAGTGATTTGGAACGGGCGAGCGGAAAACTCAAACCCCGGGAAAGGTTCTTTTTTAGTATGGTCTTATACTGCTGTGGTTCATGAGCAAGTATTGCAGCCATTTTTTTTAGTGTTTGAATGTTACCATTTTCACTACCAAAGGCAATATGAGTGACTACACCGGTTCTGCTCAAAAGTTGAACAGCAGCTCTGGCAAAGTAATAGGCGCTTCTGGCAGCAAAGCAGAAGGGGATTTCTATTACCAGGTCAGCTCCACAGTTCAGAGCCATTCTGGCACGGGCCCATTTATTACAAAGTGCTGGTTCTCCGCGCTGAACAAAATTCCCGCTCATAACGCAGACGATGGCAGCAAAATCCTCGGCTTTACCGGCTTCTTCAATAAGGTGCCGGTGTCCATTATGGAAGGGATTAAACTCAGCTACTATGCCCAGAACTGCCATGAAAATGCTCCTTTGTCTAAAAAATCTAGTACCACAAATTTTATCACTATTTTCGTATTTGTGCTAAAATTAACTAAAGAATCTGAGCGAATTTCAGAGATATTCAAAATTAAGGGAGGTTCAAGAATGAGTTTATTAGCAGAAATTAAAGAAAAGGCGGCACAAAAGGGTAAAACCATAGTTCTTCCCGAGGGTACAGAGGAAAGAACACTAAAGGCTATCAAAGGGATTGTTGACGGCAAAATAGCCAATCCCATTCTTCTCGGTGACGAAGGGGAAGTCAAGGCACTGGCAGACAAAATTGGTGCTGATATTTCCGGGGCCCAGATAGTCAATCCGGCAAAAGCAGCATATTTTGATGATTTTGTACAGGCATTTTATGAAATGCGCAAGAACAAAGGGGTGGATTTGGACAAGGCTAAAAAGACGATGCTGGACCCGCTCTTTTTTGCTTCCATGATGGTAAAAATGGATAAGGCTGACGGTGAGGTAGCCGGTGCTGAGAATACCACAGGAAATGTTTTGAGACCAGCCCTGCAAATAATTAAGACAGCTCCTGGAATATCCGCTGTTTCCGGTTCCTTTATAATGATTGTTCCCAATTGTGAATTCGGAGATAATGGCATTTTCGTTTTTGCTGATTGTGCAGTAACCATTGTGCCTACGGCTGAAGAAATGGCCCAGTTTGCCAAGGCTTCAGTGGAAACCGCAGTTAATGTTTGCGGAATGAAAGACCCGAAAGTCGGTATGCTTTCCTTCTCAACCAAAGGCAGTGCCAGCCATGAATTAGTTGATAAGGTTGCTTCAGCTACTGCTATTGCCAAAGAGAAATTCCCCGAACTCAAAGTGGATGGAGAATTCCAGTTTGATGCCGCCATTGTTCCTTCTGTGGGAGCATCCAAGGCACCGGGCAGCCCTGTAGCTGGTGATTGCAATGTATTGATATTCCCTGATATCCAGGCAGGAAACATTGGATATAAACTCGTACAGAGACTTGCCAAGGCTGAGGCTATTGGACCCATATTACAGGGTATTGCCAAACCGGTTAATGACCTGTCCAGGGGTTGTAGCGTGGAAGATGTAGTTAATGTTGTTGCTATGACAGCATTGAAAGCGTAGGCAAAGGGAGGGGAGAAACGAAAGACTCTTGAAGCTAAAAACTTATATAAATAATTGAGGAGGTATGTAATTAATGAAGGTTCTCGTAGTGAATTGTGGTAGTTCGTCTATTAAGTATCAAGTAGTGGATATGACAGATGAATCCGTATTGGCTGTAGGTTTGGTTGACCGGGTGGGTATCCCTGGTACTACTCTGAAACATGAGCCGATAGGCAAAGACGAAGTACTTATCAAGAAAGATATGCCCGATCATACCGCAGGTATGAAACTTGTTCTGGAAGTGTTGGTTAATGAAGAGTATGGCGTTTTAAAGAGCATGGATGAGATTGGTGCTGCCGGTCATCGTGTTGTTCATGGCGGAGAAGGTTTTGCAGAATCAGTAATAATTACTGATGAAGTCAAGAAAGTTATCAAAGATTGCTTTGATATCGCTCCTCTGCATAATCCTCCTAATCTGATGGGAATTGAAGCCTGTCAGGAACTTATGTCGAATATTCCCCATGTAGCAGTTTTTGATACTGCATTCCATCAGACCATGGGCCCGGCCAACTATATGTATGCTCTTCCTTATGAGGTGTATGAGAAATACCGTGTTCGTAGATATGGATTCCATGGTACTTCCCATTTTTACGTTTCTCATCGTGCTGCTGAAATGCTGGGCAAGCCATTTGAAGAATGTAAGATTATAACCCTTCACCTGGGCAATGGTGCCAGTATGGCTGCTGTCAAGGGCGGAAAAGTTGTGGATACCTCCATGGGCTTCACCCCGCTGGAAGGGCTGGTAATGGGAACCCGTTCCGGGGACATTGACCCGGCTATTGTCTTCTTCCTGATGGAAAAACTGGGAATGGATGCCTCCGAAGCCAACAGTTATTTCAATAAGAAATCAGGTATGCTGGGATTGTCCGGTGTATCCAATGATTTGAGAGATGTTCTGGAAGCTGCTGCTTCCGGCAATGAGAGAGCACAGATCGCCCTGGATGTTTATTATAACAAGCTCAAAGGCTATATTGGCAACTACATGGCTAAATTGAATGGCTGCGACTGCCTGGTCTTCACTGCCGGTGTTGGTGAAAATGCCATTGATATCCGGGAAAACGTTTGTGCTGATCTGGATTACCTGGGCATTAAGATGGATGTTGCCAAGAATAAGGTCAGGGGCAAAGAAGTGGATGTAGCCACCGAAGATTCCAAGGTCAGAATATTTATTATTCCTACCAATGAAGAACTGGTTATTGCCAGAGATACTTATAACCTGGCAAAATAGTTGCTGCTTTCTTCGTAAGGCGGGAGATTTTCCCGCCTTATGTTTTTCTTGATTAGATTCTTTTACAGCGGAATTATTCTTGTCTTGCTGTCAATTTTTATGGATCTTTATTCCCATTACCGTAATTCTTGAATGGAGAACGAAATATTGACAATAATATTAAGTACAGACTATAATTAAGCTGTTATTTTTATGGGGTGTAAGGAAGATGAAGATTGAGCTGAAACGGCTGAAGCATCGCCCGAATGAAGGTGCGGAATTTTTTTTTGAAGAAGCTGGAAGGGACGAATTCCTGGCTGATATGGAGGGAAGGTTTCTTAGTCCCATAAAGGTAGAGTTCAGGGTGGATAATACTGGTAAAATTTTAGCGGGGTATGGTAGGATACGCACAGTTCTGGAATTATCCTGTTCACGTTGTCTGGAGAAAATTAGTCTTCCTCTGGATGTTCAGTTGTTTCTTAATATGATTGAATCGTGTTACCAGAATGATTTTAGTCCTGATGAAGATTTTGTATTTTTTGAGGATGATGAAGTAGATTTATGGCCTTATGTAGAGGCAGCAATCTTTCTCAATATACCTTTGGTTGCATTGTGTAAACCCGATTGCCGGGGTCTGTGTCCTGTGTGCGGCATTAACAGGAATACTGATGAATGTCATTGCGAACAGAAGGAAATAGATCCACGCTGGGAGAAGTTAAAAAAACTGAAGGGCTAAATTAAAATTATTATATTTTTTATTTAAATTAAAGATGGAAGGAGGTTGTATCAATGGGTGTTCCCAAGAGAAGACACTCACACTCCCGCAAGAACAAAAGGCGTTCTGAGTGGAGGAAAATTGATAAACCAGGACTTGTTGAATGTCCCCAATGTCATGAACTCAAACTCCCGCATCGCGCGTGTATGAATTGTGGATTCTACAAAGGTAAAAATGTTGTCACAATCTAATAAAGACATGCAATCAAAAAGTAAGGTATGAAGTCAAATTAGGCTGGTAGCTTGCTTTTTGCTTTTAAAGATGCCAGGGGTGACATGAATGGGACATGTTGGGACATGGGGACGGTTCTTTTGACACGTTCTGAAACGTAGAATGGACGTAAAATTTGAGACGTTAAACGGGAAACCCAAGCGGAGATTAGATCAGCAGAGATAGGAGGGGCTTTCTTTATGAGGATAGCGGTGGATGTTATGGGTGGTGATTATGCTCCTGTAGAGCTTATTGCCGGTGCGGTTAAGTGGATTGAAAAAAATGATACTAAGCTCATACTGGTAGGCAGGCAGGAAGTAATTGAAGAAGAACTGAAGCAATATACATTTCAGGCTGAAAGGCTGGAAATTGTTAATGCCAGGGAAGTTGTGGGTATGGATGAATCTCCGACCACAGCTATGAGAAAAAAGAAGGATTCTTCTATAGCTGTAGCCAACAGGCTGGTACAGGAGAAAAGGGCTGATGCCCTCGTGTCCTGTGGCAGTACCGGTGCTCAAATGACAGCAGCCATATTTGTCCTGGGCAGGCTGGAGGGTATTGAACGCCCGCCTATCGTTGCTGAGATACCCAATATTTCGGGCAAGAGCTCTTTCCTGATAGATGTAGGAGCCAATGTGGATTGCAGGCCCCGGCAATTACTGCAATTTGCAGTTCTGGCCAGTGCTTATGCTTCAATATCACAGGGATTGGAGAACCCACGGGTAGCTTTGTTAAACAATGGTGAAGAAGAAAGCAAGGGAAACAAATTAAGCCTGGACACCTATGCTCTCTTGCGCGAAACAAGCAAGCTTAATTTTATCGGTAATATTGAAGGCCGGGATCTTTTTACTGACAAAAGTGATATTATCGTCTGTGATGGTTTCATGGGTAACATAATACTTAAATCAATGGAAGGCATGGCTATGTTTATGGCCGGGGCAATTGCCAGAGAACTGGGCAGATTACCTGATTTTTTCAATAATTTTGATTATACCAGAGTTGGTGGAGCTCCCCTGCTGGGTGTAAACGGGGTCAGTGTAGTATGCCATGGCAGTTCCAAGAGAGAGGCAGTTTGCAATGGTATCAGGATAGCTGTAGATTGTGTCAGGAATGATATAGTCAAGATGCAGCAGAGAGGACTGGAAGGCACACGGGAGGCCTGAATACTATAATTTTCGCTTCTGAGCCACCAGCCGGAAAGTGAAAAGAGAGTGAATTTTCGAATTATGCAAGAGTCTTAAATATCAGGTTTTTATTTCCATAATCCAGTGTATAATATTATAAATCAATATTTATGGAGGGATGATATAGTGCAGGAATTTTTTGAGCTGGCCAGGGAAAGGCTGGCTGAACAATTGGATATTGACCCGGAACAGATTAGGATGGAAAGCAGGTTTGATGATCTGGATGCAGATTCCATTGATGTTGTGGAAATGATGATGGCCCTTGAGGATCATTATGACATAGAATTTCCCGAGGAAGAGGATAACGACTACGAAACGTTTGGCGCTCTTATTACTGCCCTGTACGAATACCTGCAACAGGTGAAAGATGTTTAGCAATGATAATTTAGTCCGCAGTTTCCTGAAAGATAATGAGCTGGTTTTTAATGATGAAAAACTGCTTTATTTGGCTTTAACTCATCCTTCATATGCCCAGGAGAAAAATAACATGAGCAATAACCAGAGGTTGGAGTTCCTGGGTGATGCTGTATTGAACTTTGTCGTTGCCGAGTATCTATATAACAGATATGCGAATAAGGCAGAGGGAGAGTTAACTAAAATCAGGGCCAAGGTAGTCTGTGAAAAAGCCCTGATGAGTGTGGCCAGGAAAATTGACCTGGGCCAGTATCTGCTTCTGGGCCGTGGCGAAGAAATGTCCGGTGGCCGGAAGCGGAAATCGATACTGGCTGATGCGGTAGAATCAGTAATTGCAGCTATTTATCTTGACCAGGGTTATGAAGCTGCCCGGGCTTTCATTCTAAAACACCTGGAGGATTTTATCAGCCAGATCGCTGGTGGCGATTATTACGATTATAAATCAAAACTACAGGAACTCGTACAGGGTAAAAATAAGGAAAATGTATCCTATAGCATTATTGAAGAAAGCGGGCCTGCCCATGCAAAAAGCTTTGTGGCGGGTGTTTTTTTCCGGGAGAAGATTCTGGCTTCAGGTGAGGGGAAAAGTAAAAAAGAAGCTGAACAAAATGCGGCTGAGAAAGTTCTGAAAGATCAGGATTTTCTCAATAAGTTAGGTATTTGAGAGGGTTTTTTTCTTTATGAAGCATTATAATATTCCGATTTTTATTCCCCATCTGGGATGCCCGTTCAAATGTATTTTTTGCAATCAAAAGAAAATTGCTTCACAGGAGCAGACCCCGGTTGAGGGTGTGGTACGAATTGTGGAGAATCATTTGCAGACTATTGCGGACCAGGATGCTCGAATAGAAGTGGCCTTTTTTGGAGGAAATTTTACGGCTATTGATGAGGATTTGCAGAGGGCATACCTGCAGGCTGTTTATCCCTTTCTAAAAAGGAATGAAATACAGGGAATAAGGTTATCTACGCGTCCGGATTGTATTGATTTAAAAAAACTTGACCTGCTAGCTGAATGGGGTGTTAATACCATAGAGCTGGGGGTTCAGTCACTGAACGATGAAGTTTTAAAAGCATCCTGTAGAGGCTACAAGGCCGAGGAGGTTTTTAAAGCTTGTCATCTGATAAAAGAACAGGGGTTTAAATTGGGGATTCAACTGATGATCGGTCTTCCGGGGGATGAGCATGAGCGGGATATGGAGACTGCTGGAATAGTTGTTTCATTGCAGCCGGATATGATTAGGATTTATCCAACCCTGGTAATAGCTGCTACTCATTTGGAGACTATGTACCTCAGAGGCGAATACCAGCCGCTGAGTCTGGAAGAGGCAGTGGCTGTCAGCAAAGACATGTATGTGCGCTTTAGAAAGGCTGACATAGATGTTATTCGCATGGGGCTGCATCCTGCTGAGGATTTGCGCAGTGAGGGGACTATTATCGCCGGACCGTTTCATCCCAGTTTCGGTGAACTGGTTGAACAGGAGATATTTAAGGAACAGGCTGCAGAAGCAATAAAACGGTTATTTGCTGTTTATGGTAGACGGGAAGAAATAATACTATTTGTTCATCCCCGGGATTTATCCAAGATGAGTGGACAGAAAAGGGACAATATTTATTGTTTGCAGGAGTATTTTTCGTTGAGCAAGGTAGCCATAAAGAGCCTGGACGGGCCGGAGAGAGATTGGGTGGGAGCAGCTGGAGTTTCCTCTGCTTTGCCCCAGGAACTTATCAGCCGGGAACGGTGGTATGAGCTCTTGGGGATATAAGTTCCAAGGGGACCAGGGGGACGGTTCTTGTGGCTTGCAGACCAGG
>Ga0334889_1000992_pt1 | contig 40381 bp, 30 predicted proteins | sample GraSluR1_MG_2_FD_207222 | JGI IMG/M metagenome (GOLD analysis project Ga0334889, IMG submission 207222) | Sludge microbial communities from methane-producing bioreactor in Wageningen University, Netherlands - Granular Sludge_8_08-R1 | ecosystem: Engineered > Bioreactor > Anaerobic > Unclassified...
TGGTCTTCCTCGGCCTGCGCGCCTCTCTGCTGGCCGGCATCATTACCCTGGCCCTGGTGGTCCTGCCCATCCTCGCTCGCACGCTCGACGAGGTGGTGGAGATGACGCCGCGCCAGTTGCGTGAGGTCACACTCGCCCTCGGCGCCACCCGATTCGAATGGATGGGCGTATTGCTGCGCCAGTCGATCCCCGGTCTCGTCACGGCCATCTTGCTGGCCTTTGGCCGCGGCATCGGCGACGCCGCGTCGGTGCTTTTTACGGCAGGCTACACAGACAACATGCCGCAATCGCTGCTGCGCCCCGTGGCGTCGCTCCCTCTGGCCGTGTTCTTCCAACTCAGCACGCCCTTCCCGGAAGTGCAGGCCCGCGCCTATGCCTCCGCCTTGGTGCTGACGGTCTTGATTCTGGTCATCAGCCTGCTGGCGCACTTGTCCATGGCGCGCCTAGGCCGCCACGTCATTCGCTAGGAGAAATCCGATGCCTTCTCTGAGCATTCGCAATATCAACGTATGGTATGGCGCGCAGCACGCGCTCAAAGACATCAGCGTAGACATCCCCCCGCGCCAGATCACGGCGGTTATCGGCCCCTCCGGCTGCGGCAAGTCGACCCTGCTCAAGAGCCTCAACCGCCTGCTCGAACTCAATGAGCGGGTTCGCGTAGAGGGGCAGGTTCTTCTCGACGGTGACGACATCTATGCAGATGATCAGGATGCCACAGAAATCCGCACGCGCATCGGGCTGCTGGCGCAAAAACCCTTTCCGCTGCCCATGTCTATATTCGACAACGTCGCCTATGGACCGCGCATTCATGGGCTGGCGAACGGCAACCTCCAAGCCGCCGTCCAGTCCCAGCTAGAGGCGGTCGGCCTGTGGGAAGAAGTCAAAGACCGGCTCAACGCGCCGGCCTCCGGCCTCTCGGTCGGGCAGCAGCAGCGGCTCTGCCTAGCCCGTACGCTCGCCGTAAAGCCGGAAGTGCTGCTTTGCGATGAATCCACGGCCTCGCTCGATCCCATCTCGGCCCGCGGCGTCGAAAGCTTGATCGGCAGCATCAAGGCGCACTACACCGTCATCATGGTCACCCACGACATCGACCAAGCCCGGCGCGTCGCCGACTACGTGCTCTTCATGTGGCTGGGCGAGTTGATCGAGCACGGGCCCGCCAACCAATTTTTCTCCGCGCCGGCGCAGCCTCTTAGCCAGGCGTATCTGGCACGCGAAGTCGGTTAAGCCGTCTGCGCCCGCCCTACGTCATTTGGCCGATTTGCAGATCGCCGAAACCAGTGTAGACTGGAGAACAGGAAAGATTGTTGCTGCAGGTCACACGCCGCGAGTGAAGACCCATGCAGTCCTCTACAGCGCAACATGAAGCTTCATGGATGGTCACCGGCGCGACAGCACACTGCCTTCGCGCTGTTCTGATGACCCCTCTCCTCTTGGGGGCGTTCGTCCTTAACCTAGCGTTTGCCACACCGGCATCCGCCCAGAGCGCCCAGACGGCCATTCCGCCGCCCGATCGAAGACCCAGCCGCGAGTTAACCATCCCCTACCACCCGCGCCGTCCCGCGCCGGTCAACCCGGCGTACGCACCCCGGCCCGGCCCGGAACCGCGCATGTGGGTAGTCCCTCCGGGCGGCAGCGCATCGCGCACGCCCTCTCCCCAGAGTCCCTACCGCGCCCGCCTCCCCGTCTCCAGATAAAGCCGCGCCAAACCGTCCTGTCAATCGCAGGACGGCGCGCCATACTCGCCTTTCAGTTCACCACCGTGGAATCTCTCGCCTCTAGCGGGCGAAAGCGTTGAACGGATTATCGTGGGTTAGTTGCCGGATCGTCTCTCTGTCGACGCCGGCCGCGGCCAGCTTGGGCAACAGCGTCTCGCTCAAGTACGTGAACGGACGCGGCATACCGCCACCCGGCTTGGACGGGTCGTACCAGCCGCGATCGTGGCTCAACAACAGCCGGTCGCCATAACCGGCATCCAGCACCCGCCGGATAAGGCCAATACAGAGATCGTCGGAGAAATCGTCGCTGCCTATTGCATCATACTCAATCCACGCTCCGCGTGACAGCGCCTCAAGATGCAGGGCAAAATCGGGCTCAGCCTGCGTGTGAATCCAGATAAAGCGTCCCGCCGAATACCCCGCCTCCTCGATGATGTCGAGTTGATCGCGCACGACGCGCCCGCGTATGGTGTGGCTGCCGATCACGGCGTTCGTTGCGCCGCCGGCCATCGCCGCAGCGCGCAGTATCTTCGCCTCAAGCGGCGTGATGCCATCGTCGCCGGCGCTCACCTTGATCCACGCGGCGGGCACGCCCGTACCCTGCGCCTCGTACGTCAGTTCGGACTCCATCCAGTCGCGCAGTTCTTCCGTGCTGGCCTCCTGCGCCCAGGTCGGAACCCACGGCTCTCGGTAGATGCCTGTGGGCAATAGCACAGGCAGCCCCGTCGCCTCCGACACGGCCTTGTCGATGTCACAGCGACGCCCGACGCCCTCAGGCGTGCATTCCACCAGCGCGGTCACGCCCGCGGCCTGCGCTTTCTTCACCTCGGGTCCCATCAGCGCGATCACATCTGCGGCGGAGGCGCGCCTGTAATTCTCCTCCTCGATGGGGCCTAAGTCGACGAAGATGTGTTCGTGCGGCAGAATCAGACCCAGATCGGCCTTCCGTAATCGCCCTAGCGTAGTGATCAGTTCTGTCACAGTTCTCGCCTACCCTTGATCCCATTCCAGCCAGACTTCGCCCTGGCCTTCAGGAATAGAGAAATGGAAGTCCTGGCTGTCCCGCTCTCCGTTGCCGTCCAGCACGTACATCACGTAATTGCCGGCCACCGTATTGCCGGGTATATCGCCGATGCCGATCTTGTACTCGTAGTTAAACGGACCTAAGGCGCCCTGGTTTCGCTCCAACGCGATGCTGCGCACCCCGTCCGAGATCGGCAGTTTTACCCCGTCCTTCATCAACACCACGAAGTAGCTGCCCTGCGGTTGCCCGCCGTCAACCCCGCCATGGATGAAGAACAACTGCAATTTGATCTCCGTCCCGCCATTATTGCCGAAAAGCGGGCCATTGCGCACCTTGAACTTGCATCCATCTCCTCCGATCCCGGCGCATGGATCCGCCTCAGGCGCGGGCTGCTCCGGCTGCGGTTGCTCCGGCTGCGGTTGCTCCGGCTGTGGTTGCGGTTCAGGCGCCGGCGGCTGCTGAACCGCCACAGGAGGCGCGGGGATGTTCTCCGCCACAGGCACGTTGTCCGCGTTTTCCGTAGCGGCTAATTCCCCAAAGATCCAGCTCTGCTGGCCATTTACACAGCAAAACTGCCACCAGGTCCCTTCCGGATTCCGCCCGGTGATGTCGAACGCCTGGCCCTGGTTCACAGCCCCAACCAATCCGTACTCCGTCCCTGGTCCGTTGCGCACATTGGCGCCGGCGATGCTTACAATCAGCTTTGGAACAGGGGTTGACGTCGGCGGTTCGGGCGTCGGCTCCTCCACGGCCGCCTCCTCTACCGGAACCGGCGTCTCCGTGGGTAATTCCGGCGCCGGCTCAGCTTCCACCGGCTGGACCACACCGGCTGCCGGGGCTGAGTCCGCAGGCTCGGCTTGGAAACCCTCCGGAGTAGGCGTGAAGGTTGGCACAATCGCCCGCTCAGGGATCGCCGCCGGCTCTTCGCTCTCGCCGCGCGAACCGAACAACAAGCTGCAACCGGCAAGCGTCACCGCGAGCGTCACCGCGAGCGTCGCCAATAGCGCCAATACTACCAGCCTTTGCACGCGCGTATCTTTATACATCATCCCCCCTATCGTCCTACCCGCCCGCAACGGCGGTCTCTCGAATCGTTCCTCATGCCTGACCAGGGGCGTCTCTCACGACGACGGCATAGGCGCCGCCTGCCGCCCGCACAGTCAGCGGCTCACCCGGCTTTGTCTGCGACGGCCCCGTGATCACCTTGCCGTCGTTTCGCTGGACAATGCTATAGCCGCGCGCCAATACCTGTAACGGGCTGAGCGCCTCGAGCCGCTGTGCAGTGGCGTCGGTCCGTTCGCGAGCGCGCGACAGCCGCAAGCGCATTGCCGCGTCCAACCGCCGCAGCCGGTCGTCCATGCTCTGCCGGCGCACGTCGATCAAGCGCTGCGGATGCGCCCGCGCCAGCCGCTGATGTGCGGCCTCCACCTCTCGCCGTTCCCGGCCAATCCGCTCGAGCAGGCCTTGCCCCATCGCCGCCGCGGCGTTCATGAGTCGGGTACGCACCTCGGCGCGGTCCGGCGCCACCGCGGCCGCAGCCGCCGACGGCGTCGGCGCCCGCAGATCCGCCACAAAATCGGCGATTGTAAAGTCGGTCTCATGGCCGACACCCGCGATCACCGGCAGCGGGCTGCTGGCAATCGCGTAAGCTACACGTTCGTCATTGAAGGCCCACAAGTCTTCGATGCTGCCCCCGCCGCGCGCCAGAATCAACGTTTCGAGCGGGGCAATGCGTTCGCTATACGCCGCCGCTCTCTCCAACGCGGCGACGATCTGGCCCGGCGCCTCGCCGCCCTGCACCAGCGTCGAAAACACGATCACTTCTACCAGCGGCCAACGCATCGCCAACACGCGCAGAATATCGCGCAGAGCCGCCGCATCTCGGCTTGTGATGACGCCGATCCGCCTGGGCTGCACAGGGATGGGGCGTTTACGCTCCTGTTCAAACAACCGCTCTTGTTGCAGCTTGGCCTTCAGCCGCTCAAACTCGGCGTAGAGCTGTCCCCTTCCAGCCGGCTGGATACGGTTGGCATAGAGCTGGTACGCCCCGCGTTCCGGGTATACCCCCACGTAGCCGTGCGCGACGATCTGATCCCCCTCGCGCGGCAGCCACGTATGCGCATTGGCGCTGCTTTTCCACATCACCGCCGAGAGAGTCGCCCCCGCGTCCTTTAGGTTAAAATAGATGTGCCCGCTGGCCGCGCGCTTCCAGTTGCTGACCTCGCCCAAAACGGACACGTCGCGCAGCGTCGCATCATTCTCGAACAGCAGCACAATATGCGTGGTAAGCTTGGAAACGGATACTGGATTCATCTGGGCGCGTCACCTCATTGCCGGCGGCGTTTCGGCCATTGTAACACATGCGCATCCATCCGCGCACCTTGCCCCTTCTCCTTTGTGATTGCGCCTCCTAACGGTAGAATACTCCCTAATGCATCATACTAACCGCCATCGTCAGCCACCTGACGTTATCTCCACCAAGCCACAACCATACTGAACCACCATTCTGAGGACTCACAGCATGACCAAGTTCGCGTACTTCGAAGGGGCGATCCGGCCTATTGAAGAGGCCAAGATCAGCGTAATGAATCAGACGTTTAACTACGGGACCGGCTGCTTCGGCGGTCTGCGCGGCTACTGGAACGACGAGCAGCAGCAACTCTACGTCTTCCGCATCGTCGACCACTTCCGCCGTTTCCTCGACAGCGCCAAACTGCTGCTCGCCAAGCTCCCCTACACGCCGGAACAGCTTGCCGGCATCACCGTCGAACTGCTCCAGGCCGAGGGCTGGACACAGAACTGCTACATACGTCCGCTCGCTTATAAAGCCGACAATAGCATCGGCGTGCGCCTGCATAACCTACAGGACCAAGTCGCCATCTTCAGCACGGCAGCCTGGCCCTATCAATATGCGGATCGCGGCTCTCGCGTCTGCACCAGCAGTTGGCGTCGCGTCGACGACACGGCCATCCCCGCACGCGGCAAGCTGACCGGCGCCTACATGAACAGTTCTCTGATCAAGAGCGAAGCGGCTCTGGCCGGGTATGACGACGCCATTGTCCTCAACCAGGACGGGCATGTGGCTGAAGGCAGCGCAGCCAACTTCATGATGGTGCGCAACGGCGCCCTAATAACGCCCCCGGCGACCGAAAACATCCTAGAAGGCATTACGCGGCGCACCATCATGCAGATTGCGGCTGACGAACTCCATCTGCCCGTAATCGAGAGACCCATTGACCGGTCGGAACTCTATCTGGCTGACGAAGCATTCTTCTGCGGCACGGGCGCACAAGTCACGCCCATCGCCGAAGTCGATCACCGGCCCCTCGGCAATGGCGAAGTCGGTCCCATCACACGACAGGTGCGCGACCTATACTTCGACATCGCCTACGGGCGAGAACCCAACTACCGCCATTGGGTGACCGCTGTCCACCACGAGCCGGCGACAGCCTAGCGAAAGGCGACAGGCTGTGAGCAGCCAAGCCGCCGGCAACCCAAATGATGTCAAGCGGTCGGTCGAAGAACGTTTCGCACAGGTAGCCGCCAATTACAGCGCCAGCCCTGTCCATGCCGCCGGCGCGGAGTTGGCGCGTATGGTCGCACTCGCCGCCCCGACCGGCGGTGAGCGCATGCTCGACGCGGGGTGCGGGCCAGGCCACACTGCCCTGGCCTTCGCGCCAAGCGTTCGCCAGGTGATCGCGGTCGATCTCGCCGCAGCTATGCTCGAACAGGGCAGCAGACTGGCGGCAGAGCGAGGCATAGCCAACGTCGAGTTCCGCCGCGCCGACGTGGAGGCGCTGCCTTTTGCCGATGCTGCGTTCGACGTGATCGCCTCACGCTACAGCGCCCACCATTGGCCCAACCCGCAGACCGCGCTGGCCGAGTTTCATCGCGTGCTTCGCCCTGACGCAGGACGGCTGCTCCTGGCTGATGTCGTCTCCTGCCCAGCGCCGGTGATCGATACGCACCTACAGGCAGTCGAACTGCTGCGCGATCCCTCCCATGTTCGCGACCACACGACGGAACAATGGCTGGCGATGCTGGCGATCGCCGGCTTCACCGCCGAAGTCGCCTACACATGGGATATTCGGCTTGACTTCACGTCCTGGGTAGGACGAATGGCGACCCCGCCTGCAGCAGTCGCCATGATCCGCGAGATCTTCGCCGCCGCGCCGGTCGAGGTGAAATCCGCGCTGCGCATAGAGCCGGATTGCTCCTTCACAGTACGCGGCGCGCTGATCGCCGCCGCGCTCCGGTAATCGACAGATGGCCGAACGCGCAAGCAGCCAAATCGAGCGCCGCAGAGAGTTGTTGGCGGGAATGCGCGCTACGCTGCCTCTGATGGCCGGCGTCATCCCCTTTGGCATCATCTTCGGCGCTCTGGCCGTGGCCGGCGGCATTCCCGCGGGCATCGCCGGCGCTATGTCTGCCTTCGTCTTCGCCGGCTCCGCCCAACTCATCGCAGCCGGTCTTCTCGCCAGCGGCGCCGGCGTAGTCGTCGTGGTCATGACCACGTTCTTCGTCAACCTCCGCCACAACCTCTACGCCGCCACCTTGGCGCCATACGTCCGCAATCTGCCACAGCGCTGGCTGCTTTCGCTCGCCTTCTGGCTCACCGACGAGACATACCTTGTCGCTATCCGGCGCTATGCCCAACACGACGACTCGCCCCACAAACACTGGTTTCACCTCGGCTCTGCGCTCACCATGTACGGCTCCTGGCAAACTTCCACTTGGCTCGGCATTTGGGCGGGGGGCAGCATTCCCAACCCTGCCGGTTGGGGGCTGGACTTTGCACTGCCCGCCACCTTCATCGGCATGCTCATCCCGCTCATCCACGGGCGAAGCATGCTCGTATGTGTCACGGTCGCCGGCGCGCTCAGCCTGGCGCTCAACGCCCTGCCAAACCAGTTCGGGCTGGTCATCGCCGTCTGCGCCGGAGCGCTTGCCGGCTCCCTCACGCATCGACTCGATCAGACGGGCCCAAAGCGCGGCCGCACGGAACCCTCTGCACCATGCTCCTCGACATGAACTCGCTTGTCCTCGTCGTCGCCGGCATGGCGGCTGTTACCTTTGTCTCGCGATATCTGATCCTTTTCCTGGCCGGGCGTTTCGGCTTGCCCCGGTCTGTGATGGACGCGCTGCGCTTCGTGCCGCCGGCGGTGCTCATCGCCGTCATCCTGCCCAGCGTGTTGCTTCGCGACGGCGGGCTCGAACTTGATTGGCGGAACGAGTACCTGGCGGCCGCGCTCGTTACCGCGCTCATCTCTTGGCGAACTCAGCGGCTTTTCGTGGCAATACTCTCCGGCATGCTCGCTCTATGGCTCTGGCGCGGCCTATTGCTCATCACCTGAGACCGGCGTTTTCCGGCCTCCAACACGCCGCATCCTCTGCATCGCAACGTCTCCACATTCGGGTCTATATGCGCCCCGGCTCCCGGCTGCTACCTGCCGCGCGACCACGTTTATCTCGCCGCGAAAACGTCGGTAAAAATATTGACAATGCGCAACGAGTAGGCTATACTGACTAATTGTAATCGTTTTCTAAACTCCTTTTCGATGAGAAGACTGTGGCTATCCGTCTCATAGATGTGGCGCGCTATGCCGGCGTCTCGACAGCAACCGTCTCACGTGTGCTCGCCGGCTATCCGCATGTTCGGCCCGAGTTACGCGAGCGCGTCCAAGCGGCCGTCCGAGATCTTGGGTACCGGCCCAGCCGCGTAGCCAGGAGCCTGCGGGGGCGCAACGCCCAGATCATCGGCGTCATCATCACCGACATACAGAACCCGTTCTTCACATATCTCGTGCGTGCAGTCGAAGATGCCGCCTATGAGCGCCAATATGCCATCTTCCTATGCAATACCGACGAGGATTGGGAAAAGGAGCAGCTTTACATCGATTTGATGGTGGCCGAGCAGGTCGCGGGCGTCGTCATCTGCCCTACCACCGAGGACCCTCAGGCATGCCGGCCTTTGCTCGAGGCGGGCATCTCGGTCGTCACCGTCGACCGGATCGTCCAAGGAGAACAGATTGATGCGGCGCTTGTCGACAATGTCGGCGCAAGCTTTGCGCTCGTCGAACACCTGATCGCAGACGGGCATCAGCATATCGCCGCTATCGTGCCTGACCTCGTAACCACGACCGGTCGCCAGCGCTGCGAAGGCTATCACAGGGCCATGGAGCACTACGGTCTGGCCGAAAGCAACCTGCTGGCCTGTCACGGCAAGCCATCCGATCGCAATGGGTATGATTTGGCGCGCAGCATTCTCGCCGCTGCCGAGCGACCTACCGCACTCTTCACAGGCAACAACATGTTGACCTTAGGAGCGCTGCGCGCCATCCGCGATGAAGGGCTGCGCATTCCGGATGACATCGCCATCGTGGCCTTCGACGACTTAGACTGGATGACCTTGATGCAGCCTCAGCTCACGGTCGCAGCCCAGCCGACCTATGAACTTGGCCGTACAGCCGCAAAACTCTTGTTCTCGCGAATCGCCGATCATAACCGCGCTCGCCAGGAAGTCGTGCTGCAGCCCGAGATCATCGTGCGCCAGTCATGCGCCCGCCATATCGAGCCGGCCCGCCGGCTGGTTCCGGTGACGCCCGCCGTTCATTGCTAAGTCTGCACGGCTGGATGTCCCCTCGTCCCGTTTCTCTGTTCGTTCACTCTCTTCCATAACGTCGCGACCTTCGCTATCCTCGCCAAAAGAACTGGAGGTGTTCGCCTGCAAAACCGCAATCTCCATCTTGTTTCGGCTTGTGTCTGGTGTCTACTGAGCTTTCAAGCCATCCAACTACAGTAGGAGAATGTACCAAATGTCACGTAAACGCGCGTCTCTGCTCATCACGCTTCTAGCGCTGTTCGCCATGGTTTTTACGGCGTGTGCGCCGGCGGCGCCCGCCGGAGAAGGAGCTGCACCGGCAGCCGAGGGCGAAGAGCCGGTGACGGAAGTCGGCACGCCTCGCCGTGAGACGTTGATCATCGACTCGCTCGACGGCCGCACCAGCAATCCCACCCAGTTCAACCCCTTCATGTCGGGCACCCGCTTCAACACCGGCTACCACATGCTCGCCTTGTCTCACCTGTGGGAAATGAACACCACCACCGGTGAGCAGTTCGGCGGCATGGCCGAGGATCTGCCCGAACCGCTCAACGACGACTACACGCATTTCCGCATCAAGCTGCGCGAAAACCTCAAGTGGAGCGACGGACAGCCGCTAACCACCGCTGACATCGGCTACACTATCGACATGGTTTTGAACAACCCTGAGCTGCCTTACAACGGCTTCCTCAGCCAGGTCGTCGACCGGTACGAGATCATCGACGACACCACCATGGAACTGTGGACCAAACGGTCCGAGCCGCGTCTCAGCTACACCTTGGGCGTCACGGTTTGGGGCGACAGCTTCTACATCATCCCCAAGCACATCTTCGAGAACGAAGACCCCAATACGTTCATGTTCTACCCCCCCGTTACCAGCGGCCCGTACAAGCTCAATGACGTAGACCCCAACGGCAACTGGTTCCTGTGGGAAAAGCGTGAGGACTGGCAGAACACCGACGTCGGCCAGATCGTCGGCGAACCCAAGCCGAAATACATCCTGCTGCGCTTCTACGGACCTGAAGAGCAGCGCGTATTGGCCGGTATCGAGCATCGGCTGGACGTTTTCACCGATATCACGCCCGAAAGTTGGGAAATCCTGAGTGCCGAGAACCCGTATGCCCAGGCTTGGACGGAAACCTTCCCCTACGCGGCTCTGGATGATCCGTGCGAACGCGGCATCGCCTTTGTCACGGTTACGCCGCCCTATGACCAGTGGCAGGTGCGCTGGGCGCTAGCCCTCGCCACCGATATCCAGCGAGTCTCGCTCTCGACCTTCGCCGGCATGTTGCGCGTCTCCCCGCTAGCTACACCGCCCATCACTGTGCTGCAAGAGACCTATCACAAGCCGATGCGCGATTGGCTCACGAACGAGTTCACCTTGCCCGACGGCTACGCCCCCTTCGACCCCGACTTCGCCGTCAACATCGCAGCGACATTAACCCAACAGGGCATCGAAGATCTGCCCACCGACGAGGCTGCGCTGGTCGACATCTTCGGCGTCGGTTGGTGGAAACACGATCCGGACAAGGCCGCCGAGTTGCTTGAGAGCGTCGGCTTCACACGCGACGCCCAGGGCAAATGGCTCAAACCCGACGGCTCACCTTGGACCATGACCATCAATGCACCGGCCAACTTCGAGGTGCAGTCGGGCCGCTTGGCCTACGCCGTCGCCGATGTCTGGAACCAATTCGGCATCGACGTCAATGTAGCCGCCAAGGAAGGCGGTTCCTTCTGGAATGACTGGACAATGGGCACCTTTGAGGCCGGATCCTACTGGCCAGGGTGCGGCGTTGCTCCGGACATCTGGGACAACATGAACAACGAGTGGAATTCGCGCTTTGTTGTTCCGGTTGGCCAGCCCGCCCCCGGCAACTCGGTCCGCTTCTCCGACCCTGAGATGACCGCTATCCTCGACCAGATCGCTCCTCTGACCAGCGATGACCCGCAGACGGTCGAGCTTATGAAGGAGTTCATGAAGGAGTTCGTCAAAGAACTCCCGTGGCTGCCCATGTTCGGCACGTCGAAGTTCGTGCCGGTGGACACTTACTACTGGACCAACTTCCCCAGCCCGGACAACTACTACGAAGGGCCCTGGTGGTGGTGGTCTCTGTTCAAGTACATGACTCCGCACTTCGAGCCGACCGGACGGTAATCGCTCAACAGGCTCTACAAATGTAGCTTCACTTCCCGTGAAGGGCGTTGAACCAGCGCCCTTCACGGGCTCGTCCCGGACGGGCCATTCACCTTTGGTCTTCCGCTGAGGAGAATCTCAATGCGCTTCGCTGTCTTCCTGCTGTCGCGGCTGCTTACCTATGTGATAGTTGTCTGGATCGGTATGACAGCAGTGTTCCTCGTCCCCCGTCTCATGCCCACCGACCCAGTCTCTGCCATGCTCGGACGCGTGATGTCGCAGGGCGCCTTCATGGAACCGGCACAAGTGGAGGCTATCCGTGCATCGCTAACCGCCTCCTTCGGCCTAGAGGGCACGCTGTGGGAGCAATACATCGGTTTCATGAAGCGCGTCTTCATCACCTTCGATTTTGGCCCATCGCTAGCCATGTTCCCCACACCGGTGTCGGAACTGATCGGACGGGCGCTTCCCTGGTCGCTGGGCCTGCTGTTGGCTTCGACTCTGATAGCATGGGTGCTGGGGAATACCATCGGCTTATTGGCCGGCTACCATCGCCTCAAAGCCTACTCCAAGTTCCTCGAAGGCTTTGCAGTTCTGGTCTATCCCATCCCCTACTACATCCTCGCCCTGATTATGATCATTCTCTTTGGCTACGTCTGGGGCATCCTGCCTACCAACTTTAGCATGTCGCCCATGCTCAAGCCGTGGACGCTCGATTACATCTGGGCGGCCATCTACAACTCCATTCTCCCGGCGCTGTCCATCGTTGTGGTCAACTTCGGTTGGTGGTTCCTTAGTATGAAGGCCCTCTCGTCCACCTTGGCTGAAGAGGAGTACGTCGATTTCGCCAAACTGAAGGGCGTCGGCGAAGGCAGGATTATGAGTCGCTACGTAGCGCAGAACGCCATCCTGCCCCAGATCACGATGTTGGCGTTGGTCTTGGGCGGCGTCTTCAACGGCGCTTTGATCACGGAGATCTTGTTTAGCTATCCTGGAGTGGGCTCGCTCATCTATTCCGCCGTACTGCAAGCCGACTACAATCTGCTGATGGGCACAATCAGCCTCTCCATCCTAGCCGTCTCCACCGCAACTTTTGTGGTGGACCTGATCTATCCGTTCATTGACCCTCGCATCCGTTACCGGTAAGGCAGGCCATAGTTCCATGTCCAAGACTAATACACGCCTTCTCCTGGGAGCGGCCATCCTTGCCGTCATCTTCGTTCTCGGCGTCGTTATGCCTTTGTTCGCCCCCGAAGACCCGCGCATCTGGAACACGCAGCCGCGCAATCTGAAGCCGAGCGTCGACCACCTTCTGGGCACGACCAATCTCGGACAAGACACTTTTTGGCTGCTCGCCTGGTCCACGCGCAACTCGCTTATCATCGGCTTTCTTGTCGCTATAGCAGCCACGGTTATCGGCGTACTTGCCGGAATGACAGCAGGCTTCGTGGGGGGAGTTGTAGATCGTGTCCTCACCTTGCTGATGGACGTGTTTATTGTGGTGCCTTCGCTGCCGATCCTGATCTTGCTCGCTTCCATGTTGCAGGGCAAGGCGTCGATCTATCTCATCAGCGGCATTCTCATCATATTCAACTGGCCTTGGCCTGCCCGGCAGTCGAGGTCAATGGCCCTCAGTATGCGCGAACGCGAGTTCGTCAACACTGCCTGGTTCTCGGGCGAGCAAGGCTGGAAGATCATCACTCGCGAGATATTTCCTTTTATTACGGCATGGGCTTTTGCCAACCTAATCAACACCGTCCTAGTGGCTATCGGCGCCGAATCCAGTCTAGCCGTGATCGGCCTGTCAAGCTTGCAAGAGTCAACGCTCGGCACCATGATCTACTGGGCGCTCCAACACCAAGCGCTGCTTGGCCGGCGTTGGTGGTGGATCGGCGCCCCCGTGGTGACCATCGTTGTTATGTTCATCGGCCTGTTCCTTTTCTCGACCGGTCTGTCGGAACGTTCGGCCGAACGTAGAGGGCGATAACGCATGTACACACTCAGCAACGTCAAAGCCTATTACGACAGCCCGCGCGGCCCCGTCAAAGCCGTGGACGACGTAACCCTCGAAATCCTCCCGAACGAGATTCTCGGCATCGCCGGCGAGTCGGGGTGCGGCAAGTCTACGCTCATTAAAGTGATCTACGGCCACATCAAACCGCCCCTGCGTCTCGTCTCGGGCGAAATCCGCGCCGAGATGAAGGACAACGGCCAGATAACGATCCTCTCGGCCAAGGATTTGCCCAAAGTGTGGTGGGAGTTCATCTCCTACGTACCGCAAGCTTCGATGAGCGTGCTCAACCCCGTGATGCGCATCGAAAACCAATTCTTCGATGCCGTCTCGCGCTTTCACCGCGCCGGCAGCCGCGAGGAAATTCGCCAACAAGTCGCCGACTATTTGAAAGAACTGGACCTGCCCGTCGAGGTTCTAAAAGCCTACCCGCACCAACTCAGCGGCGGAATGCGACAACGCGTGCTCGTCGCCTTAGCCACCTTCCTGCACCCGCAGATCATCCTGGCCGATGAGCCGACCACTGCTCTCGACGTCGTCGTCCAGCGCGGCATTCTGCGCATGCTCACGCGTGTGCAGCAGGCGATGGGCAACACGCTCATCATTGTCTCACACGATATGGGCGTTCACTATCAGATCACCCGCCGCATGGCAATCATGTACGCCGGTCAACTCGTCGAGGTGGGGCCGACCGAGCGCATCTTCAGCGCGCCCCAGCACCCCTACACCGAGATGCTGATCAAGTCACTGCCGCGCATCGGCGATCACAGCGCCAGAGAAGGCATCAGCGGGCGTCCCCCCAGCCTGCTCGACCCGCCGCCCGGCTGCCCGTTCGCGCCGCGTTGCCCGGCTGCCATGGACATCTGCACCCAGGTCCGCCCGCCGCTCGTCCAGACCGAAGACGATCATCTCGCCGCCTGCTTCCTCCACGAGGAGGCCTTGGCCGCTGCCCACGCGCAGAAGGAAGGAGCACAGTCATGAGCAGCGAAAAGGTCATGGAACTCAAAGGGCTGACTCGCGCCTTTCGCATCGGCGGCCTCCTCACCGGCTCCCGCCTGCTGGCGGTGGACGATGTGAGTTTGACGCTGGCAGCCGGAGAACCCGCTATCCTGAGCATCGTGGGCGAGTCCGGCAGCGGCAAAACAACAATGGCACGCATCATGCTGCGCCTGCTAGAGCCAAGCGGCGGGGATGTCTATATCAATGGGCGTCACGTCTTCGCCGGCGCCAACCGTATGGACAGCCACGAGTTCCGACGTTTTGTCCAGCCGATCTTCCAGAACCCCTTCGAAGCGTTCAGCTCCCGCAAGCCGGTCGACAGCTACCTCTACGAGACCGCTCTAAACCTGGGCGCGGCAGCCAACCGCAAACAGGCCCGCGAGGTGATTGCCGACGCGCTCAATTCCGTTGGACTGGACATCGGCTTGGTCGAGGGTAAGTATCCCAACCAGTTTTCCGGCGGCGAGTTGCAGCGCATCTCCATTGCGCGCGCCCTTATTCCCAACCCGAAGCTGATCGTAGCCGACGAGCCGGTGAGCATGATCGACGCCTCGTTGCGCATGAACATCGTCAACCTCTTCCTTCAGCTCAAGAAAGAACGGCAGGTGAGCTTCATCTACATCACGCACGACCTGTCTACCGCCTACTATGTCAGCGATTACATCGCCATCATGTACCGCGGCAACCTGGTCGAACTCGGCCCATCTGACGCCATCCTTACCGACCCGCAGCATCCCTACACCGAGTTGCTGATGGACTCTGTGCCCAAGATCGGCGAAAAGTGGGACGATGTCGCCGTCTTGCCTGATGTCGAAACCAAAGAGTACGCAGTGACGCACTGTAAGTTCGCCGCCCGCTGCCCCTATGTACGCGACATCTGCCGCCAGCAACGCCCGCCTTTGGTCGAGGTCGGGCCGGAGCGCCAGGCGCTGTGCTTCCGCCCGGTAGATTACGCGCCGCAGTCCGAGCACGTAGTCGCAGCCGCCGGCATCTAGCTGCGCCATCCGCGCCATACACCAAACCCGAGGAGAGTCTTATGAGCCCGTTCAAAGGCAGCCCATTGGGCGAACTGCCGCGCATCCGCAATGTACGCACTCGCCGCATCTCCAGTTGGGACGAGACCGGCGGCAACAATGACTTCCGCCGCATTCAGCCGGGCGACACCCTGCCCTTGGCCGAGATCGAAGGCGCCGGCTGCATCAACCACATCTGGTGCACGCATCTGAGCATGGAGCCTGATTATCTGCGAAAGCTCGTGTTACGCATGTGGTGGGACGGAGAACAGAACCCCTCTGTCGAGGCGCCCCTGGGCGATTTCTTCGGCATAGGCCATGCCCAGATGACGCCCTTCAGCTCTCTGCCGCTACAGATGAGCCCAGCCGAAGGGCGCGCCTTCAATTCCTTCTTCCCCATGCCCTTTGGCTCGCACGCGCGTCTCGCCCTGACCAACGAAGGCGAAACGGACGTCCAGTTCTACTACTACATCGACTACGAGCTCCACGACTGCCTGCCCGCCGATATGGGCCGCTTCCACGCCCAATGGCGGCGCGAAAACCCGTGTGAGGGCGTCTCGGACGAAGGCATGAGTAACACTGACTTCTCATTCGGCGGCGAAAACATCGGCGGCGCCGGCAACTATGTGATCCTCGAAGCCGAAGGACAGGGCCACTACGTGGGCTGTAACCTCAACATCCATAACCTGCGCGCCGGCGAAAAGATGGCCTGGCCGGACAATGTCAGTTGGCCCCTGCGCATGCAGGAGGCGGAAGGCGCCGCCGAACTGATCTTCGGCTGTTTCAACTGGTATGGCGAAGGCGACGACATGATCTTTATCGACGGTGAAGAGTGGCCGCCATCTCTACATGGTACGGGCACCGAAGACTACTTCAACACCGCCTACTGCCCTGCCGTCAAGTACGACGCGCCCTATCACGGCATCACCCTTCCCGGCGGGCCAAACTGGTCGGGCAAGATCTCGCTCTACCGCTTCCACATCGAGGACCCGATCCACTTCCAGCAGTCGATCCGAGTCACTATCGAACACGGCCACGCCAACCGCCGCTCCGACGACTATTCGAGTACGGCTTACTGGTACCAACTCGAGCCGCACAAACCCTTCCCGGCTCTGCCGCCGGTACAGGAACGGCTGCCGCGGCCGGACTAGATTTCGCACGAGCAGTCTCCTAACCGAACATGTTGCTACAGAGGCAGGGCGCAGACTAGCGCTCTGCCTCTGTACGTGTTGGTGCAACACCAGTTTTCCGAGCGCCGCAATAGCTCTCTCCCGCAGCCGCGCGATTTCGACGCGACTAAAACCGAGTGCTATAATGCGGCAGTTGACATAGATAAGACGCCGATCATACAGGGACGGCATGGCAGCCCACAGTGCAGGAGCGAATTGGTTGAGCGGCGCCGACAGCGCATCATACCGGACAACTGACATGACAGCGCAGGACAACACATCATACGAAATGCACGCGCTTGAAGAGCGTATTGCTTCCTGCCGCGCCTGCCCGCTTGCCAACAACAGAACGCATGCTGTCCCCGGCGAAGGCGATTACAACGCAGTCGTTATGTTGGTCGGAGAAGGCCCCGGCTTTGAGGAAGACCGCCAAGGCCGCCCCTTTGTCGGGGCTAGCGGGCGTTTTCTGACTGAAACGCTGCAAGCGAACGGCATCCGACGCCAAGATGTCTACATCACCAACGTCGTCAAGTGCCGCCCGCCCGACAACCGCGACCCGCTGCCTGACGAGTTGGAGGCGTGCAGCGCTTACCTAGATACCCAGGTCGAGTTGGTGAACCCTCGCATTATCGTCACTCTGGGGCGATTCAGCATGCGACGCTGGTTCGGAGAAGTTGGTATCACCCGCGTTCACGGGCAAATCCGCAATATCGGCCGCGGACGCGTGGCGCTCGCCATGTTCCATCCGGCCGCAGCCTTGCGCAACCCCCAGTGGCGCATAGACTTTGAACGCGACATGCAGAAATTGCCGCCCCTAATCCGGCGCGCGCAAGCTGCCGATGCGGCTGCGGCTCGCGGTGAAGCCTTGCCGGCCGGCGCGCCCCATCCCGGCGATCCGGATTACGCGCCGCCGGAAGAAGCGACTAGCCGGGGCGCGGATTCCCAGGGGCGTCGCCGCGCCGATGACGCGGCAAACGCCGCAGATTACCAACAGCCGGGTCTGCTAGATTTGTCTTGAATTGCCAGGGGAATCGCGAATTCCCCTGCTTTTATATAGATTCTTTCATCTGACCACACGAAATGGAGCACAGCCAATGGCACATTCGCAACCTACCCATAATTCAGAAGCGTCACCGCTCCTACGTCTCATCCCCCTGGGCGGGCTGGGCGAGATCGGCAAGAACATGATGGTGCTGGAATCCGGCGAAAACATCTTACTCGTCGACGCCGGCCTCATGTTTCCAACTAACGAAATGCACGGCATCGACATTGTGATCCCCGATGCCGGCTATGTCTACGAAAGGCTCGATTGGGTGCGCGGCGTCATCTTGACCCACGGACACGAAGACCACATCGGCGCGCTTCCCTATCTGATGGAGCAGGGCCTGCACGCTCCGATCTACGCCACAGCCCTCACGCGCGGCCTGCTCGAAGTCAAACTGCGAGAGCACAAATTGCTCGACGATGCTGAACTGGTAACCGTTACCGAAGACGACGCGATCGATCTGGCGCCCTTCACCGTCGAATTCTTTCACACCTGCCACAGTTTCCCCGACAGTGTCGGCATCGCCGTCCAAACGCCCGCCGGACGAGTGATCCACACCAGCGACTACCGCTTCGACCCCACGCCCGCAGATGACAAGCCCACCGAAGCCGATAAACTGCGCGCCTGGGGCGACCAGGGGGTCCTGCTCCTGCTCGCCGACAGCACCAACGCCGAGCAAGAAGGCCAGACGCCCAGCGAACGCAACGTGGAGACCATGCTAGACCGCGCCTTCTCAAAAGCCGAAGGACGGGTATTGCTTGCCACCTTCGCCAGCAACCTGGGCCGCGTCCAGCAGATCATCAACGCCGCGCGGCGTCATAACCGCCGTGTGGGTGTCGTGGGCCGCTCGATGGTCAACAACGTCAAAATCGCCATTCAATTAGGCTACTTGGACATTGCCCACGACGAACTCCTGACCACAACCGAGATGGAATCGCTCCCTCCCAACGAGGTAGTGATCGTTGCCACCGGCAGTCAGGGAGAGCCTACCAGCGCTATGGTGCGCATGAGTATCGGCGAGCACCGTCAGATTAGCCTACGCGAGGGAGATACCGTCATCCTCAGCGCCATGCCCATCCCCGGTAACGAGCAATTGTTCAACCGCACGGTCGACAATCTCTTCCGCCAGGGCGTCGACGTACTCTACCACGAGTTGGGCGATGTTCACGTCAGCGGACACGGCGGGCGCGAGGATTATCGGCACATGCTCGAACTCGTCAGGCCCAAGTACTTCATCCCTGTTCACGGCGAATACCGGCACCTCGTTCTCCACAGCAGGTTGGCACGCGAAACAAACGTACCGGAGGAAAATATCTTCGTGCTGGAAGATGGTCAAGTCATGGAGTTCGGTCGCTTTGACCACGGTTCCGACGAAATCGTAGCGCGTCCGGGTGAGCGCATGCAGGCCGGGCATGTCTTCGTCGACGGTCTCGGCATCGGCGATGTCGGCAACGTCGTCCTGCGCGACCGAAGCCATCTCAGCCAGAATGGCTTCATCGTCTGCATCCTGGCTCTAGACGAATTTGACGGCGCCATTCTCTACGGGCCGGAGATCATCAGCCGCGGCTTCGTTTACATGCGCGAAAACGAAGACCTCATCAAACGCGCCCGTGAAGTCGTGCTCCGGGTGATCAAAAAGCGCGCGCCGCAAAGCGCAATGGAAGAACGCATCAAGGACGCACTGGCCGATTTTACTTATCGCGAAATCGGCCGTCGCCCAATGGTGTTGCCGCTCGTCATGGAAGTATAGAGCGGCGATCGCGCCGCTTCCGGCGCCCGATACTCCGTTCTCGTCACGGCCTGCCGCTGACGCATCAAGCTGACGGAGTTCTCGAACGGAACGTGCATCACTATCGCTTGGCCGGACGGCGCCACAGGCGCGTATTGCTTGCCGCCGTCGCTCGGCCATGCTATACTGCACCGGAACGTTTGTTCGCACACTACTGCTCACGCTAGGCGTATGGCAACCAAGAGACGAACCAGAAAGTCGCGGCGACAGCAAGAGACGCTGCAGCAACTATCCGAATTTCTCCTGCGCCCTGAATTATGGGGCCTGGTTCTGATCGCGATCTCGGCCCTGACTCTGCTAAGCCTGTTGACTGACAGCCGCGGCCGCCTCACCGACTCCTGGATTCGCTTCTTACATGAGATGGTCGGGCTTGGCGCATGGGGAATCCCTCTTGTCACCGGCACGCTCGGCCTCTGGGTCGTCATCCGCGCCGTCGAGCAAATGCCGGATCTCCCATGGCAACGACCGGCTGGTCTTACCGCGCTATTTCTTGCCTTTATCACCGGCTCCGCTCTGGTCGACGCCGCTGCGCCAGTGAAAGCCGGCGGCGCAATAGGCGGCGCGCTCGCCTCCACCCTAGACGCATCGCTAGGCGCCATCGGCGCCTGGTCCGTGGTCAGCCTCGTCGTCGTACTTGGCATCGTGCTGCTGACCGACCAGCTTCTTATGCACGCCGCGGTCGAAGCCTGGTACCGCTGGCATGACTGGCGGCGGGATCGCCAGGAGCGCCGGCGCGTGCCCATCCAGCCCGTGCTTCCCATCCCAAGCGGAACGCTGCCCTGGTGGAAACGCTTGAAAGAACGTTTTACCCGCCATCGGCAGCCGGACATTCCACCCAACTTGGTTCCTGCCATTCCGCCGCGCGTCGTGTCCGAACCGGCTCGCCGTGCGCCTGCGCCCGAGCGAAGCGCGCCGTCGGGGCCTGCGCCCGAGCGAAGCGCGCCGTCGGGGCCTGCGCCTGCGGCCATTGCGTCTGCACCGGCCCCGCCTCCGTCTCGACCTGACGTACTAACTCCGCATATTGTGGGCGGTGCGCACGAATGGCGTCTGCCCAACATGCACGATATGCTCAACGATTGGGCGCGTCAAGTCGACAGCGACGATCTGATCCGCCGCCAGGGCCGGCTAATCCAGGAAACCCTGGCTCTCTTTGGCGTGCCCGCCGACTTTGAAGGTGCGTACAAAGGCCCATCCGTCACCCAGTATCTAATCAAGCCGGGTTATGTCGAGCGGACAGTGCGCGGGGAAACCCAGCGTGTCAAGGTCAAAGTCTCCAAAATCGCCGGCCTCGCCAACGACCTGGCTTTGGCGCTCGCCGCGTCGAGCGTCCGCATCGAAGCCCCGGTGCCCGGCACAAACTACGTCGGCGTCGAAGTTCCCAACCACGAAAGCAACGTCGTCGGCCTCAAGGAACTGATGGAAAGCGAAGCCTTCCAGAACCTAAAGGGCAAGCTTGGCTTTGCCTTGGGGGAAGACGTCAAGGGTCAGCCCATTGTCGCCGATCTGGCGCGCATGCCCCATCTGCTCATCGCGGGCGCAACCGGCTCCGGCAAATCGGTCTGCATCAACTCCATCATCGCCTGCCTCCTGCTCTCTCACACGCCCGATTCGCTGCGCCTGCTCATGATCGACCCCAAAATGGTCGAACTGAGCATGTACAACGGCATCCCCCACCTCCTCAGCCCCGTCGTCACCGAGATCGACCGGGCGTCGGGGGTGCTCTTCTGGGCGGTCAAAGAAATGGAGCGGCGCTACCAACTGTGCAGTGCGGCTAACGCACGCGACATTGAACGCTACAACGCCTACCTGCTTAAACGCAACGAGAAGCCCTTGCCCTATATCGTCATCGTCGTCGACGAAATGGCCGACCTGATGATGGCCTCACCGGAGGAGGTCGAAAAGCACATCTGTCGCATCGCGCAAATGGCCCGCGCCGTCGGCATCCATTTGATCGTGGCCACACAACGACCATCTGTGGACGTGATTACAGGTCTGATCAAGGCCAACTTCCCGGCGCGCATCGCCTTCGCCGTCAGCAGCCAGGTAGACAGCCGCGTGATCCTCGATGTGCCCGGCGCCGAACGACTCCTCGGTCGCGGCGACATGCTCTTCATGGCTGCGGACGCGAGCAAGCTCGAACGCATCCAGGGCGCCTGGCTAAGTGATGACGAGATTTCGCGCATCGTGCGCTACTGGAAGGGCGGGCGCAGCCTGGAAGCAGAGCACGACGAACCTATTGACACAGCCCTGCCGCCTGCCGCCCCGCCGCCATCCGACAAAGCCGGCGCCCCTGCGGTGCTTGATCCCGCAGCAACAGAAGCGGTGACCGCTCAAGCGCAGTTGTTCGATGAGATCGACCGCATGAAGGCTGTGCAGGCGCGTGATGAGCTTTTCGACGACGCCGTGCGCATCGTCCAAGAATCAGGCCGCGGCTCGGTCAGCTTGCTCCAGCGCAAGCTGCGCATTGGCTACAGCCGCTCCAGCCGTCTCGTCGAGCAGCTCGAAGAGGCCGGCATCCTCGGCCCCGACCTGGGCGGCAATCAGGGTCGCCAGGTGCTCAAACGACCGCAACCCGGCGCTTCCGACGAACGCCCCCCTCACATCATCGGCGGACGTGACGATCATGACACGCCGCGCGTGTGGATGTAGCGGGGATGCGCCGGCTCGCATCCCTCCCGACTTCAGGAACCTTCTCTCACCCGCTCCATCACTTGCACGGAGCGGCGTTTGTCCTGCTCGTCCTCCTAACCCTCCTGACGGTTAGCGGCTGCAGCGGCGCAAAAGACCAGCACTCGTCCCTCTTACGACAGATGGATGCCAGGCTTGCCCGCGTCGAGACTGTTCAAGGCCGCCTGGACATCTCCCAGGGTCCGGTGACGCTCAATCAGAAATTCTGGCTACAGCGCCCTTCGTACCTGCGCACCGAAACTGAGTCCGGGCCGGGCGCTTTCCTGGGCGTAATCGTCGCGCTCAACGACAGCGAGGGCTGGGTCTACTCGCCTGCACTGAACATGGCCACCGTAGTGGATCGCACTGACTACACGCCCGACCTCGCGGGCGAAGCCGGTGCAGGGTCATCGCTTGAACGGCTGCCGGGCGACATCCGCCGCGCTGTCGAAGCGCGTTACCCGTTGCACAAGGTCGAGAGCGACGTCATAGCGGGGCGCCGGACGGACCACTGGGAGATTAGCGTGCCCGCCGGCGATGCATCCTTCCCCGCCGGCCCGCTGCACGTCTGGCTAGACGCTGAATACGCCTACCCGCTCGCCTTGCGCGACGGCGACGGCCGCGAGCTCCGCTTCCGCTCGATCGTCTTCAACACAGCCGTCGATCCGCTCGTCTTCGTATTCGTCCCGCCGCCGGGCGCGCTCGTGCAACGCGTCGAGCCGGGCGACTGATCGTCGCCTCTCTATTCTTGTATTGACATTTATAGAAATAGACAAACAGGAATCGCCTTGTGGCCCAAAGCGCACCCGTCTCTGAGCGAGAACTCTCCTTCGCTCGCCTGATCAGCACCTCGATCACCGCACGCATCATCGTCGACACCGGCGTCCAACTCTTTAACCCGTTCCTGCCGCTCATAGCCGCCGGGCTTGGAACGAGCGTGGTGGTTATGGGGCGTCTCGTCAGCTTGCGCAGCGCCATGGGCTTGTTCTCACCGGTGTTTGGCGCGGCAGCTGACCGCTACGGCTACCGCATCGTATTACGCATCGGCCTGCTGCTATCGGCAGCCGGCATGCTTGCCGTCGGCGTCAGCGCCTCGATATGGCCCGCTGCCATCGGTATGGTCGTCGCCGGGCTTGGCATGGCGGCCTTTGTGCCCACTCTCCACGCCTACCTTAGCGCCCGCCTGCCCTATTCGCGGCGCGGGCGCGGCCTCGGCATGCTAGAGTATTCTTGGGCGCTCACCGGCATCTTCGGCCTCTACCTCATGGGTCAGTTGATCAGCGCAGCGGGCTGGCGCGCCCCGTTCTTCGTCCTCAGCGCGGGACTGTTGATCATGGCAGTAGTCTTCGGCGCACTGCCTGCAGCACGCGACCCTGGTTCGCGCCCACACACAGATCGTGCAGCCGCATCCTCAGTCAGCCTTAGCGCCCGCGCCCTGAACTTTCTTCGGCTTGGCGACAACGCCCTGTCAGCCTATGCAGCCATCGGCGTCTCGTCGTTCACTCACTTTGCCGCCGTTCAGTTGATGATCGTGTATGGGGCTTGGTTCAGCGCAGAATACGGCCTTACCGCAACGCAGTTGGGGACTGTCGCCCTCATCTTCGGCGTCTTCGACCTGATCGCCAGCGTCTCGGTCAGCCTCTTCTCCGACCGCATCGGCAAACGGCGCAGCGTGTTCATCGGCTCTGTCGGCGCGCTGGCGGGCTACCTGCTACTGCCTTGGCTCAACACCGGCGCAACAATCGCCATTCTCGGCGTAGCCGTCACGCGCGGCCTCTTCGAGTTCTCCATCGTCAGCTGCATCCCCCTACTCAGCGAACAGGTCCCCACGCAGCGCGCCAAGGTCATGACCCTGTCCTCCGCCATTTCACTCGGCGCGGTGACGCTCGCTAACTTCATCGCGCCCGCGCTCTACGCCGGCTACGGCATCGCCGTGGTCGCATTCACATCCGCGGTCGCTGCGGCGGCGGGCTTGGCATTGCTGCTGCTTTTCGTCCGCGAGCCGGAGTCGTAGCGGGCGACATCGCATTCCGTCTTCACCACGCGCAAAAACAGCCGGCAGGAAGCCGTAAGCGTCCTGGCCGGTGAACGATTTCATCCCCTGAGTTCTGTGGTCTAGCGCCTCACCTCGCGACCGCTTCGCGCCCCACATCCTCAACCAGACAGGAAACCGAGGATTGCCGGCGCCAAGTCCGTCAGCCGAACGATTGCCGGCACATCGATCCCATCACGCGCCCCGACTAGCAACCCGAGCGCCGGGTTCATCGTATGCCGGCCGTGGCTGCAATCCTCCACATTGCCGTGGTCGCTGGCGATGACAATCAACGTGCGCTCCATGTCGGCCGCCTCGAGCAGCCCGCCGAGGAAATCGTCAAATAGCATCAGGTCAGCGACTGCCTCGCCTAGCTTCCGCCCATGCCCCAGCAGGTCCGTCAACCAATGCTCGTGCAGCACGAATTGGTAGGGTTGCGCCAGCCGCCACAGAGTGGCGCCCGCCTCACGCGCTTCATACACCGGCGCTTGCGCATACCCCAATTGCTCGCGCCAGCCGCGGTTGGTGTAATCAGCGCTGAGCGCTCTGGCATCGACCAAGTCTTCGTAGGCTTGGAGTCGCAATCCCGCAGTCTGCGCCGCATAGGGAATGGCGCTCAGCAAGCGTTTGCCACGCTCGACCGCTGCGAAATAACCGGCAGGGTACGCATTACAGAAGTGAGCCGCCGTGCCGCGCTCGCGCAGTTCGGAAAACAACGTCCCTTCATCCAGAATGCGGCGGACGCGTTCATCCGGACGCGGGCCATAGTGTTCGCCAAGCTCAGCCGGCGCATTGCGGCCTGTCAACAGCGCGGCCTGTCCCGTTGCGCTCTGCGGCCTGCCGTCCACGCCCAAGCACGCGTCCAACGGCGCCAGGTCGGCGCGTTCAGTCGACACGCGCCCTGTCGCCGCCAAGAGCGGATATCCATCCAGCAGTTTGTCAAGGGTCGGATAGCGACCTGCCGCCAGCGGGTTCACCGCCGGGTCGGCAGCCCCTAGCCCTACCCCATCGAGAAACAGGAACAGAACGCGTCTCAACGGTCGGCCTCGTCCATATTCGCCGCTTCTGCATCCAGCGCAACGCGCATAGCTGCAATATGGGCCGGCGTACTGCCGCAGCACGCGCCGATGTAGTTCACGCCTAACCTCAGCATCTTGACCGCGTACGCGGCCATCACCTCAGGCGTACCGTCGAATACTGTCTCCCCGTTCTCCTCATGCGGTAGACCGGCGTTACTCTGCGCCAACAAATAGACCCCACCGGGCCGGCGCTCAACCATCTGCGCCATCACCGTCTCGATCTCGGCGGGCCCATTCCCGCAATTCGCGCCGATCACGCTCACGCCCCACCCGCGGATCGTCTCCAGCGCTTGGTGCGGGCTGACGCCCATCATCGTGTGGCCGTTGGCGTCGAAACTCATGCTCGCAGCGATGGACAAGTCTTCCGATACCCGGCGCGTGGCCTTGATCGCCGCCTCGACCTCGGCAAGCTGGCTCATAGTTTCGAGCAGGATAAAGTCGACGCCCCCTGCTACCAGTCCGCGCACCTGCGTCTCGAACATGGACATTGCGTCGTCGAACGTCAGCAGACCATACGGCTCGATCAACTCGCCAGTCGGCCCCACTGATCCTGCTACCAGACAATCGCGGCCGTCCGCAGCCTGCCGGCCCAGCTCTGCCGCAGCCCGATTCAGCTCGAACGCCTGCTCCGCCAGCCCTGTATGCCCTAGCCGGGCCGCGTTCCCGCCGAAGGTATTGGTCGTAATCGCCTCCGCCCCTGCATCGGCATATGCCCGCATGATCCCACGGATCGTATCTGGCTGCGACACATTCCACAACTCCGGCGCCGTTCCCGCGGCCAGTCCCGCTGTATGCAACGTCGTGCCCATCGCGCCGTCCCCCAGCATAAAGCGCTGCGTCGCCAGTTTCGCCGCCAGTCTGTCACTCGGCATCTCTTTCTCCTGTCATTGCCGCATGGCCCGCCTCATTCGGCTCACGCCAGTTCTCGATCTCGACCGGTTCGACGGCCTCGCTCACCGTAAAGCCGAGCATCCGCGAGTAGAAGTATAACTCGCCTGTCAGGGCGCGCACGATATTGGCCGCCTGCCGAAAGCCATGCTGTTCACCCTCAAAGGCCACGTACGCGACCGGAACGCCCTTAGCGCGCAGCGCATCGACCATCCATTCGGCCTGATTGGGCGGCACCACCTTGTCCTCCAACCCCTGGAAGAAGATGATCGGTCGCGCCAACTGATCGACATGATAGATCGGCGATCGCTTCTTGTACAGATCAATGCGCTCCGGGTACGGCCCGATCAACCCGTCCAGATAGCGCGACTCGAACTTATGGGTCTCAAGGACCAGCGCCTCCAGGTCGCTTACGCCATAGTAACTCGCGCCTGCGCGGAACGCATCGCAAAACGTCAGCGCGGCCAACGTCGTGAATCCGCCGGCGCTGCCGCCGCGGATGACCATCCGCCCGCCGTCAACTAGCCCCTGCTCGGCCAGCCAGCGTGCGCCATTCACGCAGTCATCCACGTCGACGACACCCCACATGCCATCTAGCCGCTGACGATACGCCCGGCCGTAGCCTGTGCTGCCCCCGTAGTTGACATCCAGCACTGCGATGCCGCGGCTCGTCCAGTACTGGATCGACAGGCTGAGCACGTCCGTCGTAGCACTAGTAGGCCCACCGTGGCTGATCACCATCAATGGCGGCCGTTCATCATCCGGTCCCACAAAATCGGCGTTGCGCGGTGCATAGAAAAAGCCGTGCGCCGTCAACCCGCCTTCGGTAGGAAACTCCACCGGCTGCGGAACCGACACATAGCCAGTGTCGATCTGCAGATCGCTCGAGCTTCGCAATGTTTCACAGGCGCCGGTCTCCAGGTCAAGCCACACCACCGCGTTGGCCCGCGTAGGTGAGCCGCCGATGAATACCGCTTGTTTGCCGCTGACATGCACACCGCTGATCGACGTATAGGGCGTGTCGATCTCGCTCCAATAGCCCGTGTCGAGATCCAACTCACCTAACCGCCAGCGCCCTTTCGCGGTATAACTACAGACGGCCTTGTTGTTGGGGCGAACGCCGTAGGTCGGCTCATCGAAGACCCACTGTGGCCGGCTGAATTCGGCCTCTCGCTCCAGCAATGGCTGCGGCCCTTCCTCTGTCCACCGATAGAGGTTCCACCAACCAGACCGATCGCTCAAGAACAGCAGCGAACCGTCCGGCCCCCACATCGGCTGGTTGACCGACTCATCGCCGCGTACCAGGCAACGCGCGTTCGCTTCGGCGCCGTCCGGGCGGACGTCGGCTAGCCACAGGTCCGTCTTAGTCCACGGCATCTGCGGATGATTCCACGCAATCCACGCAAGCTGAGAGCCGTCCGCGTTCAGCCGCGGGTTCGAGTAGAAGTCGTAGCCCGATGCAAGCGTCACGTCCGGGGCCGCCCCATCGAGGTCTACAGCCACAATGCTGTTGATCGCCTGGCTGCCCTCGACCGTGTGGTCCTCGCGCACGCATATCAGCCGGTTGCGGCGCGTATCCGCCACGCCGTCGGCATAGCGATAGCCCGCCTGCGTGATCGCGCGCGGCGGACCGCCGCCACGCTGCACATACAGCCGTTGGTCTGCGTAATTGGAATAGACTACGAAATCGTCGCCTGCGGCAAACGCGCCGCCGCCATACTCGTGCACAAGCGTGCGCACGTTCATTTCCGGCGGCGTCGCCTCGACCATGCGCCCGTTCGCCTCGCGGCGCATCAGCACATAGCGTCCGCGCTCCGCCGGGCGCATCTCCACCCAATATATGACGTCGCCCGAAACCTGCACTTCCTGAAAGCGCACGGCGCTTTCGGCTGCCATAGCTGCGCTAATCGGCGAACGCCATTCGCCATAAGGCGCCACTGTAGGCATAGTCTAGCCTTTCTCTTGTGAGCGTGTATCGTCCGTCTCTGAAGTTGTATCCAGCTTGTTCGGTATTCCGTCGCAGCGTCCTATCGACCTGATACGCTCGAAACCGCCGCCTGCATAGCGCAGCCATGCCTGCCTGCGTTCATCTGTCCAAAGCTGGCTTGCTTTGACCGCTATCGCCTCAGCACGCGGAAACGGGTCAAGGGCGTGCGGGATGTTGATCGCGCTAACGAACTCCTCCTGGAAGCTTAGTTCGCTTGCCGTCTCCACATACTCCACCCAGCGGGCGGCCCATTCGGCCTCAGCGCGCTTGTTGCGGTCCAGCAGCAACATCCGTGCGCCGTCGCCGGCGGCATTGCCGACCGCCTTCACCCGCGCCAGTTCGCAGTCCGGGATCATACCCAACGCCATAGCATGGCGCGGGTCGATGTAGCTGCCGAAGCCCCCGGCCAACACGATGCGGTCCACACGCTCCAACCCCAACCGCTGCATGAGCAGTTTCGTGCCGGCGTACAACGCGGCCTTAGCAAGCTGAATCGCGCGCACATCGTCGGCATGGATCACGATCTCACGGCCGGTGCTGGTCTCATGTCCCCAAGCCAGTACGAATTCGGCCTTGCCTGCGCCGTTGCCCTGCGCGGTCCGCAGCCGTGGGTGAGCCGTCTGCACAAAACGCCCGTTCGGAGCCACCAGCCCGGCCCAGAACAATTCCGCAACCGCCTCGATGATGCCGGATCCGCAGATGCCAGACGCACGCACCGCAGGTGTAAGCGCCTCGCTGCGCAATCGCTGTCGCCGTTCCCGCGGCCCCTCCTTCGCGGCAACGCTATCCCCGTCCGGCTGATCGGAGCCATCCGTTACGCTAGTCACCCAATCGTCGCGGCCGATGACCTTATAGCGCACTTCCAGCGTCGCAGGGTCGATGCGTACGCGCTCGATCGCTCCTTCTGCCGCGCGCATGCCGTGTACGATCTGCGCACCCTCGAAGGCGGGACCGGTCGGGCTGCTGGCGCTGTAGACGCCCCGCCGATTGCCCAGCAGGATCTCGCCGTTGGTCCCCACGTCGATGACCAGCATCATCTCGTCTTGTGCATAGGGCGCCTCGGCCACAAGCACGGCAACATTGTCCGCGCCCACATGGCCCGCCTCGCATGGCGGAATGAATACGTTGCCCCCCGGCGCAACGGCGATGCCCAAGTCTCGCGCTTTCACGTTCAGCGCGCCATGCGTAGCCAAGCTAAACGGCGTGCCGCCTAACTCACGCGGGTTGATGCCGAGCAACAGGTGGTGCATGGTCGTGTTGCCCACCGCAACCAGTTCAACCACGTCCTGCGGCTGGATGCCGGCTGCGTCCGCCAACTCTACGATCATGCCGTTTATAGCGTCGATCACGGCCCCCTGCATACGCTCGACGCCGTCTGCGTTCAGCATGGCATAGCTCACGCGGCTCATTAGGTCTTCGCCGAAAGGAACCTGCGGGTTCATCCGGCTGGAGGCGCCTAACAGATCGCCGGTGCGCAGGTTGCACAGATGCGCGGCCATCGTCGTCGTCCCCAAATCAAGCGACGCGCCGTATATCTCATCGTGAAAACCGGGCTGGACGCGCACAACCTCCTGCCGGTTCAAGACCGTCATCGTCACACAGCGCCCGCCCCGATCCAGCGCAGGCTGAAGTTCACGCAGCGCAGAAAGATCGATGCGCAAGTCTTCCAGACCGTGCGTCTCGGCCAGTGCAGCCGCTAGCCGCTCCCAGTCCCCGCGATGGTCCTTCAGATGCGCCGGCGGCAATTCCACGTAATACAGCCGCATGGCCGCATCCACCGTCATGCGCCGCGCGATGCCCGCCCCCTTGCGCACCACCTGTTTGCGCGTCTGACTTTCTTCCGGCACGCGCACCACCAGGTCGCCGGTAACGCTGCACGCGCAACTCAGGCGTGCGCCGGGCGGCAACTTCCGCCGCTCCGCAAACGCTCGCTCTCGCTCCCCCGGCGGCGACAGGTGATTCCCGCTGCTGGTCAAGCCGAATTTGGGGAACTCGCCTTCCTCCACCAGCACCATGCACTTACCGCAAGTCTGGTGTCCGCCGCAGATCGACTCGATCTCGACGCCGAATTGTCGCGCGGCCTCCAGCAAATTGGTTCCAACCGGCACATCGCCTTGCCTGCCGTTCGGCTGAAACACGACGCGCACCGTCCTATCGCTACCCGTCCCCTCATTCCGAGGCTTCATATTCGCCATGACATCTGCGTTTCACTCCGCTTGTGGCGGCCCTGTAGCCGCTCTATACGTTCGCCTGAGGACGGTTTTATTATACCGTAGCGCCTCTACAACGCAGGATCGTAAAGTCAGGAGAACCGCCGCCGCTTCGCATCCTGCCGCGCGGCGCTGTGGTACAATCGGGATCAAAGCAGCCTGCGCCCGCAGCAGCCCCGTCTGCATGCTCCAAGTCCAAAGGACACGCGACCATGAGTTTCTCGCACCGTGAGACCCTAGAGGGCATCCTCCTTACAGACCAATATCAACTTACGATGGCCCATTTATACTATCGCATGGGCCTGCACGAATCCACCGTCCAGTTCGACCATTTCTTCCGGCGCTACCCCGATTATGGCAGCCACCAAGCCGGTTACTGCATCAACGCCGGCATGGAGTGGTTGGTCGACTGGATGCAGAATGCCCATTTCCGCGAGCAAGACCTCGACTATCTGCGCAGCCAACGCGACAGCGCAGGCCGGCGCATCTTCGCCGACGACTTCCTCGCTTGGCTCAAAGCGAACGGGCGCTTTGATTCGCTCACCCTGCGCGCCATCCCAGAAGGCCGCGTCGTCCACCCCAACGCGCCGCTCACCGTCGTGCAAGGGCCGCTGGTGATGGCCCAAATCCTGGAAACCTCTCTGCTCAACCACCTGAACTACCAGACGCTGATCGCCACAAAAGCCGCACGCATGGCCGATACAGGCCGCAATCGCCCCGTGCTCGAATTCGGCCTGCGTCGCGCCCAAGAGAAAGGCGGCAACGCTGGCGCACGCGCCGCGCTCATCGGCGGGGCCGGCTTCACTTCGAATGTCGCGGTATCCAGCCTGCTGGGCGTCCCGCCCAAAGGCACACACGCCCACAGCATGGTCCAACTCTTCATGACCCTGGGCATGGGCGAACTCGGCGCATTCCGCGCCTATGCAGACGTCTATCCGGATGACTGCCTGTTGCTCGTCGATACGGTGGACACACTGGAAAGCGGCGTGCCCAACGCCATCACTGTATTCGAGGAACTGCGCCGCAAAGGCCACCGTCCGGTCGGCATCCGTCTCGACTCCGGCGACCTTGCCTACCTCAGCATTCGCGCCGCCAGAATGATGGATGACGCAGGCTTCGCCGACACGAGCATCGTCATCTCCGGCGATCTGGACGAACTTGTCATGTGGCAGATCATCACGCAGATCAGCGCCGAAGCCCCCCGCTACGGCGTCGACGCAGACCATCTGCTCAACCGGCTGATCTACGGCATCGGCACGCGCCTCATCACCTCTTGGGGCGAACCGGCTCTGGGCGGCGTCTACAAGCTCGTCGCCGTCCAGCAGTACGGACACTGGAACTCCGCCATCAAGGTATCAGACACGCCTGCCAAGACTCCGAATCCCGGCATCAAGCAGATCTGGCGCATCTATGATCAGCGTGACAAGGCGACAGCCGACCTTCTCTGCCTCGAACACGAAGACCTAGCCAGCCAGCCGGCGCTTCATTTGCGTCACCCGATGGATCACACAAAGTATCGCACCATTCGCCGGCACGACATCTCACATATGGAGCCGCTTCTCACGGATGTCCTCATACAGGGCAAGCTCGCCGTGGAGTTCCCCTCGCTCGACACGTTGCGGGCGCGCCGCGAGACCGACATGGAACGGCTTGACCCAGGCATCCGGCGCTTGGTCAACCCCCATATCTACCACGTCTCGCTCACACCAGAGCTGTGGAATTTGAAGCAACGCCTGATTGAGGAGGCAACCCAGGAGAATGCAACACGCGAGTGATTCGCGGCCGCGCGCCGTCTGCTCGCTCCGCACCTTCCACTCCGGCTGGCGTCTGTCTCAGTCCGGAACTGATTCTTCCGCCCAAGACTCGACCACCAGCCGGAAGATGTCCGACTCGGTGATAATGCCGACCACGCGCTCACCGTCCAACACCGGCAGCCCGCTCACCTCGTACTCCAGCATGCGTTCGGCTGCTTCCTGAATCGTGTCTTCTGGGTCGATGGTTACCGGGTCATATGTCATGACATCGCGCACCTTGCGCGTGGTCATCAACAGCCGCGTCTCGCGGTCGCTGGTTTCCTCGCGCAGCGGCATGGCGCGCAAGATGTCGCTCAACGTTACGATGCCCAAAAACTCGCGATCCGCCACGATCAGCCGCCTCACGCCCTGCTCCTGCATCAGGTCATACGCTTGCGCCAACGATGCATTCGACGTGATCGTGATCGGGTTCTGTGTCATCCAGTCGTTGACTTGAGTAAGATGTCGCTTCATTGTCGCCTGCCCCTCTGCCGGGCCGCCTGCTATGCTCCGGCATCCTGCAAACGCAACACCAGAACAGACTGCTCTGCATAGCGCACTACCCCGTTCGCCACGCTGCCTAAGAAATGCGCCGGACTCGAACGGCTGCCCACCACCACCAGGTCATACAGGCCATCATGCGCAATCTTGAGAATCGCCTCCGGCACGCTGCCGCGCTGCACCAGCATCACGTCTCGCCCGATGCCGTACCCTTCCAGCTGCGCTATCCATGCCTTCACCAATTCCGACAGACGCGTTCCCTGGGCCAGCACTTGCTCCAGCGGCATAGCGCCGGACCCGTCGGCATCGTCGCGCGCCGGAGACAGGTACGACGCAGCCGACGGCGGCACAACATGCAACAATCGAAGTTCTGCGTCCATGGCGCGGGCAAACTGCGCCGCCGCATTCACCACCATCGAATCCAGCGAATCGTCCACCGCGACGCACGCCAAAATGCGCCGAAACTTGGCGCGGCGGCCCTTGTACATCAGCACGCTTGACGGGGAATGCTGCACCAAGCGCTGCGCCGTCGGGCCGATCGCATTCAACGCCCCTGCCCCGCGGTCCTGAAAGCCGCCGATGCAGAACAAATCGACCGGGCTCCGCCCAATCTGTTCTAGCAACACCTCGTCTGCATAACCGACCAACGGCACAACTTGCGGTCGCGGATCCAGTTGTGCGATCTGCTGGCAAGCATCCTCCATGATACGCCGGCTCTGGCTCGCATCGTTCCGGCCGCTCGCCACCACATAGACGGTAAGTTGGGCGCCAAGAAGCTGCGCCAAATTGCCGGCCTTGCAGATCGCCTCCTGCGCTAGGGCGGATCCGTCGGTCGCCGCTGCCATGCGCAACTGCTGGCCGGCCCCGAGCGCACGCGAAAGCGCCTCACCCGGCGCACTCACATACGGTTCTTGCACACTGCGCATGAGGAGCACCGGCGCCGACACGCTGCGCACCACGCGTTCCGCCACGCTGCCCAACACAAGCCGCCCCAATCCGGCGCGCCCGTGCGTTGTCATCGCCACCAACTCGATATCTTGTGCGGCAACATAGTCGATGATACGTTGCGCCGGCTCACCGAACTGCACCTCTGCCGAGGCTGTATAGCCGGCCTGCTGCAACCGCTCCACATCCTGCTGCAATTCCGCCAATAGCTCCGTACGATACGCCTCGCGTTCCCGTGTTGCCGAAGAATACTCCGAGTCCACAGTCTCGCTATATGCGTCGTACGAGAAGGACAGCGGCATGGCGCCTACGAACACATCCTGCGGCCTCACGTCGGGCGCGATGCTAGGCGGGTATGCCGCCCGGAAAAGCACAATATCTACGTCGTCGGGGTCAAAAAACGTGCGGACTACTTGGACGATCTGACGGCTTAAGGTCGAGCCGTCTAACGGAATGAGCACTTTGCGCCTGGTCATGTCGCCGCATCCTCTCTCCGTTCACTCCTGCGCAGCCTGCATCGTTGCATGCGCCCGCTCACTGGGCGTCGGCCGCTGCGCCGGCCAGGGGCGGCCATCCGGGGTTGGACGCCGCCCCGCTCTCATCAGCGCGACAGATACGACAACAAGCTTACCTGAGGTCGGCGCCAGTCGGGTCTTGGCGCCAAGAGCCAAGCACCTTCATGTAGTTGGCCCGCTCAAAAGCTGCCGGCTCCGCCACATTGCGTTGGCTCATGCTGCCGCGCATCTGCTGTATCGACTCATACTCGTGTTCTTCCATCCACCGCTTCAGGTCCTCCAGGATCGCGCCGATCTGGTTCGGGCCATTGCGCAGCAGTGCAGAAGCCATCATCGTGACGTTGGCGCCCGCCATCATCCCCTTGAGCACGTCCGCATGCGTATGCACGCCGCTCGTAATCGCCACATCCACCGGCACCCGGCCGTAGAGCACTGCCGTCCACAACAAGGGCAGGCGCAACTCGTGCGAGTTGCTCAACATCAGGTTCGGTGTAACAGCCAATTCGTCCAGGTCTATATCCGGCTGATAGAAGCGGTTAAAGATCACCAGCGCGTCAGCCCCGGCCTGTTTCAGGCGCATCGCCATGTTCGCGAAAGAGCTGAAGTACGGACCAACCTTGACCGCGAGAGGAATGGTCACCGACTTCTTCACATCGTGCACCACGTCCAGATACATCTGCTCGATCTCGGCGCTGTCCATATAGGGATCGGTCGGGATGTAGTAGATGTTGAGCTCCAAACCGTCGGCCCCGGCATCCTCGATGTGCCGCGCATATTCAATCCATCCGCCCGTCGAGACGCCATTCAGGCTGCCGATCACCGGGATGTCTACCGCTTCCTTAGCGCTGCGCACCAGGTCCAGATACTCATGCGGTCCCACATTGTACGACTCCATGTGCGGAAAATAACTGAGCGCCTCGGCGTAGCTCTCGGTGCCGTAGGTCAGATAGTGGTCGAGCATCAGACTTTCGCTGGCGATCTGTTCCTCGAACAGCGAGTACATCACGATGGCCGATGCCCCCGCATCCTCCAGCCGTCGAATCTTGTCAAGGTTCTCCGAAATGGGCGATGCAGACGGCACAATCGGGTGTTTCAGCGTCAGGCCCATATAAGTTGTCGTCAGGTCCATCAGTCAGTCTCCGTGGTCTATTCTGCTAGGTCGATCCGCTGTCGTGCGGGAGGCCTCGGCGCCGTATGAATGCAAACCGTCGCGTCCATACGGCGCCAGCACGGCTCTCGCGCTTATGCCGGTTCTGCCGTGCGCTGCTTTGCCATGTCCTCATAGCGCTGCCAGCGTTCGTAGACCGCTTCCTGTGCTTCCTTGAGCAGTATCTCCGCTTGTTCCGGATTGGACTGCGCCAACATGCGGTACCGCGTCTCGTTGTACGCATAATCGCGGAACGCACCCTTCGGCGCCTTCGAGTCCAATTGGAACGGGTTCTTACCCTGCTCCTTCAGCCGCGGGTCATAACGGAACAGCGGCCAGTATCCGGTTTCGGTGGCAAGACGTTGCTGATCCATGCCCTTCGCCATGTTGATGCCGTGGGCGATGCAATGGCTGTAGGCGATGATGAGCGACGGCCCGTCATACGATTCCGCCTCAAGGAAGGCCTGCACCGTCTGCCGGTCGCTGGCGCCCATCGCGATCTGGGCCACGTACACGTTGCCGTAGGACATCGCCATCATGGCCAAGTCCTTCTTGCCCGTTGGCTTGCCGCCCGCCGCAAACTTTGCTACGGCGCCTAGCGGCGTCGCCTTGGAGGACTGCCCGCCCGTATTGGAATAGACCTCCGTGTCCAGCACCAGCACATTCACGTTGCGCCCAGATGCCAGCACATGATCCAAACCGCCGAAGCCGATGTCATACGCCCAGCCGTCGCCGCCGACGATCCAGACCGACTTCGTAACCAACTTGTCGGCTAGGCTGTACAGATCGCGCACCTCCGGCGTATCGTCACCCTCAATGGTTCGCTTCAGTTGAGCAACGAGCGCACGCTGCGTCTCGATGCCTTCAGGCTCGGATTGGTCCGTCGCCAGCAGATCGTCCGCCAGCTTATGGCCAATCACGTCGCGCAGGCGCACCACCAATTCGCGCACATATTCGCCCTGCTTGTCGAGCGTCAAACGCATGCCCATGCCAAACTCGGCGTTATCTTCGAACAGCGAATTGCTCCACGCAGGTCCGCGCCCCTCGGCGTTCTTCGACCACGGCGTCGTCGGCAGGTTGCCGCCGTAGATGCTCGAACAGCCCGTGGCATTTGCGATCAACGCCCGGTCCCCGAACAACTGACTCATCAGCTTCAGATACGGCGTTTCACCGCAGCCTGCACACGCGCCGGAGAACTCAAACAACGGCTCCAGCAACTGAATGTTCTTCACGTTGTTGTACTTCACCGTATCCGCATGCGGCTGTTCCGGCAGCTTGTCGAAGAAGACCCAGTGTTTGCGTCCCTCCTCCAGAACTGGGTGGATGGGGTGCATATTGATTGCCTTGCGGCCTACCGCAGTCTTATCCTTCGCCGGGCAGACCTCGACGCAAAGCGTGCAGCCGGTGCAGTCTTCCATCGACACCTGGAGCGTATACTTCTTGTCCGGATATTCTCGCCAGCGCGCATCAGCCGTCTTAAAGCCTTCCGGCGCGCCTGCAAGCTCGGCATCCGACACAACCTTGCTGCGAATCACAGCGTGCGGGCAGACGAGGACGCACTTACCGCACTGGATACAGATATCCGGCTCCCAAATCGGCACTTCGAGGGCAACGTTGCGCTTTTCCCACTGCGTAGTCGCACTTGGGAAGGTCCCGTCCGCCGGCATAGCGCTGACCGGCAGCAGATCGCCGTCACCGGCCATGATCATAGCCGTTACGTTCTTGACGAACTCAGGCGCTTCGTCCGGCACTACAGCCGGCATCTCGATCTTGCCTGTCGCCTGCGCGGGAACCGTCAGCTTGTGCATGTGCGCCACCGCCGCATCGACTGCGGCGAAGTTTTGGCGAACCACAATCTCGCCGCGCTTGCCGTAGGTCTTCTCGATTGCCTTCTTGATCTCGGCGATCGCCTCATCCTGCGGCAACACGCCGCTGATGGCGAAGAAACACGTCTGCATGATCGTGTTGATGCGAATGCCCAGCCCCAGATCGCCGGCCACGCTATACGCGTCGATCGTATAGACATTGAGCTTCTTGCGGATGATCTCCTCTTGCACCGGCCGCGGCAGATGATCCCACACTTCTTCCGCAGGATACGGCGCGTTGATCAGCAAGGTGGCGCCTTCGGCCGCCGGCTCAAGCACATCGTAAGCCTGGAAGAAGCCGAACTGGTGCACCGCCACGAAATTGGCCCGCCGGATCAGGTACGTGCTCTTGATCGGTCGCGGACCAAAGCGCAGATGCGAGATCGTGCGGGCGCCGGACTTCTTCGAGTCGTACACGAAGTAACCCTGGGCGTAGTTGTCCGTCTCCTCGCCGATGATCTTGATCGAGTTTTTGTTCGCACCGACCGTACCGTCGGAACCAAGGCCCCAGAACACGGCGCGCACCACGTCATTCGGCTCAATATCAAACTCAGGATCGTAATCGAGGCTCGTGTGGCTTACGTCGTCGATAATGCCGATCGTGAAGTGATTCTTCGGGTCGTTCTTCGCCAGCTCATCGAAGATCCCCTTCACCATCGCCGGCGTAAACTCCTTGGACGACAGCCCATAACGACCGCCGATCACCCGCGGGAAGGCCGCAAACTTGGACTCGCCCGTCGCCATTGCTTCGGACAGCGCGGTCACAACGTCCACATACAGCGGCTCGCCTGCGCTGCCCGGTTCCTTGGTGCGATCCAGCACAGCGATCTTCTTGGCAGTCGCCGGAAGCGCTTGCAAAAGATGCTCGCGAGAGAATGGACGATAGAGGCGAACCTTGACCACGCCGACCTTTTCGCCCTTTGCCGCCAGATAATCGACCGTCTCATGCACCGTCTCGCCGCCGGAACCCATCAGCACAATCACGCGCTCCGCATCCGGCGCGCCGACGTAGTCGAACAGGTGATACTGCCGCCCTACGATGCCTGCGAACCTGTCCATCATCCCCTGGACGATGGCCGGCACAGCGTCGTAGTACGGGTTCACCGTCTCGCGCCCCTGGAAGTAGACGTCCGGGTTCTGCGCTGTACCGCGGATCACAGGGCTATCGGGCGTCAGCCCTCTGGCCCGGTGAGCGCGCACCAGATCGTCGTCAATCATGGCGCGGAAATCCTCATCGGCCAACCGCTCGACCTTGCTCACCTCGCTCGACGTACGGAAGCCGTCAAACGCGTGCAAGAAGGGCACGCGCGCCTTCAGCGTGCTCGCCTGGGCGATCAGCGCCATGTCCATCACCTCTTGCACCGAACCGGAGAACAGAATAGCCCAACCGGTCCCGCGTGCAGCCATCACATCACTATGATCGCCGAAGATCGACAACGCTTGCGCGGCAATCGACCGCGCCGCAATGTGGAACACGGTGCTAGTCAGTTCACCCGCAATCTTGAACAGATTCGGGATCATCAACAACAGGCCCTGGCTGGCGGTGAAGGTCGTGGTCATGGCGCCGGCCTGTAACGCGCCGTGCACCGCACCCGCGGCCCCGCCTTCAGACTGCATCTCTACCACCTGCGGCACTGTGCCCCAGAGGTTCTTTTCGCCGTGGGCGCTCCAGTAATCCGCCAGCTCGCCCATACCCGACGACGGCGTAATCGGATAGATGGCTACGACCTCACTCGTTTTGTAGGCCGAGTAGGCAGCCGCTTCGTTGCCTTCTATCGTTACCTTCTCACGAACCATTGTCTCTTTCTCCTAACGTTGCGAATGAACTCCTGAGTTTGCCTGTCGTTATGATGCAGGCATCCCTTAGGTCGAGTTACACTTCACGCACGTCGAGGACATGGTCGCCCAGTCCCTCCAACGTGTCCACTAACTGCTGCATTCTCACCCCAGCCACCTTGATCAACAGCCTGGCGTGACCCGTATCGTCTGTAGCAAAGGTGCCCACGCTCAATATGTTTCCGTCCAGGTTGGCAATTGCCGTTGCCAGCCGCGCCAGCGTCCCCTTGCCGGCCGGCACCGACAACATTACCCGCACCCCTGGCTGGCCGCTGCCCAGCATCTCCACAAATGCCTTGAAAATATCCGTCTCAGTGATCACGCCCACAACGCGGCGATCCTGATCGATCACCGGCATACCGCCGATCGTGTGCTCGACCATTAGCCTCGCCGCCTCTTCCACCGGCTCATCCGGCGACACTGTCACAACCTTCTTGGTCATCAACTGCTCAACCGTCAACTTCGACAGCAAATAGTTCATCTCCCAGACGCTGAGCGACGTCGCAGGAGATGGCGCGGCATGCAATAGATCTCGTTCGGATACCATGCCCAACAGCTTGCCTGTCCGATCTACAATCGGCAGCCGGCGAAAGTGACGCTCCTGCATGAGCTTCAGCGCTTCTTGAAAGGGCGTCTCAGGGGTGACTGTAATGGCAGGTGCGGTCATCCGGTTGCGTACAAACATACCTGACTCCTCCTCTCCACCACGAGCCATCGAAAGTTTCCGCGCACAACGGCGGACGCGGTCAGAAACACTATAGAACATATCACAAAGTGACGCGCCCGGCTATGGGCGAGAATCATGACTAGTCAGGGGGGGAGTTTTCTTCCTGGTCAGTTGACCAGTACTTACACCTCTGTTCTACCCAAGCGAGAAAGAAGCCGTCAATAGCCTGCGGCGCCGGCCAAAAAACGAAGGGCTGGCGACATTTTCCCTTGCCGCCAGCCCCAAAGCAGATGTCAGTTTTGCGCGCCGCGCCGGTTCCAGCCGGGGCCTTATTCGGTCGGCTCTCCGCCCGTGCCGCCGGCTTCTTCACCGCCAAATTCCTCACCGCCGACTTCCTCCAGCGGGAGAGGCGTCAAGGTCATTGTCGGCGTAGCCGTCGCTGCCGGCGGCTCTGGCGTATTCGTCGGCGGGACGGGCGTATCCGTCGGCGGTATAGGCGTGTCCGTCGGCGGTATAGGCGTGTCCGTCGGCGGCTCAGGCGTATCCGTCGGCGGCATAGGCGTGTCCGTCGGCGGGACGGGCGTATCCGTCGGCGGTATAGGCGTGTCCGTCGGCGGCTCAGGCGTGTCTGTTGGTGGCACGGGCGTATCCGTTGGCGGAACTGGCGTGTCCGTCGGCGGCTCAGGCGTATCCGTCGGCGATTCGACCTCTTCAGTCACCGTAGGCGTACTGGTCGGCTCTTCCGT
>Ga0334889_1000993_pt1 | contig 40313 bp, 32 predicted proteins | sample GraSluR1_MG_2_FD_207222 | JGI IMG/M metagenome (GOLD analysis project Ga0334889, IMG submission 207222) | Sludge microbial communities from methane-producing bioreactor in Wageningen University, Netherlands - Granular Sludge_8_08-R1 | ecosystem: Engineered > Bioreactor > Anaerobic > Unclassified...
TCGAACAGCTCCAGCGTGCCGTCCCGCGAGAGCAGCATCGTGTCCAGATTCCGGCAGGGCCGCCCCGCGGCCAGGGTGTGGAAACCGGGGTCGATATAGTCCGGCCCCGTCTTGAACGGTTGGACGGTCATCCCGCGCGAACGGAGCGCGGCGACGAGTCCGGCCGTGAAGGTCGTCTTTCCGGAACCGCTATTGGTTCCTGCGATCACGATACGCGGATGTGTCATTTTTCGATTCCTCTCCGGGCGGGAACGCCCTTCGCGAAGTAGTGGCGGATCTCTTGCATCTCGGTGACAAGGTCGGCGCGCTCCATGAGCTCCTCCCAGGCGTAGCGCCCCGTGAGCACCAGTTCGACCGAGGGGGGGCGGACGTTGAACAGGGCGAGAATCTCCTCCTCGAGCAGCAGCCCGAGATGCGCCGCCACGACGATTTCGTCGGCGACGACGAGATCGTACGCCCCCGACGCGAGCGCCGTCCCGAGAAAGGCCAGCCCCTCTCTCGCGAGCCTCCGGTCCTCGTCCGTAGCGGGAGAACCGATGCGTCGCTCGCCTCCGAAGGTGCGGACGGTCACGCGGTCCCCAAGGAGCTTCAGCGCCTCGTGTTCGCTGTATTCCGCCCGTTTGAGGAACTGGACGAGGAGCACGGAAAGCCCCGCCCCGGCGGCGCGAAGAATCAGGCCGAGCGCCGCCGTGGTCTTTCCCTTTCCCGTTCCAGTGTAGACATGCACGCAACCGACGCTCTCCATAAACGAAGCCCCTCCCTGCTTTTTCTCTCATTATACGGTATGGAAAAGGACGTTCGCCGGGATGCAGAAAACGGCGCAACCCGTGCAGAAGCAAGCGTCCCGAAAAGTATTTATTCAGAGTGAAATGAAGAGTGGTAATGGTATAATTAAACTATTCTTTTTTCCGGCGGCGATGCTTTGCCGGCGGAAACTGGCGGGCTCTTCGGAGCCGATCTGGAAGGAGGAGATGACATGGAGAGCGTGTACAAGGTGATCGAGCTTGTGGGGACGAGCAGCGAGTCGTGGGAGAAAGCCGCCGCGGCGGCAGTGGAGCTGGCGTCGAAGTCGTTGAGGGACCTGCGTATCGCGGAAGTTACCGCCATGGATATGCACCTCGAGGACGGCAAGATTATGGCATACCGGACCAAGCTCAAAGTATCGTTCAAGTTCGAAGATAAGTAGCATGCCCCTGCGTTGCCGTACCAGGAAGCCGCCCGCCCGATAAAGTTCTTTAAGCGGGCGGGCGGCTTCGTATTCCCGATGACCTCCCATAGAGCCTGAAAAGAACGGATGATATAATCGAACCGAGTGCACGAAGCGCGTGGTATGAACAGCGGAAGCGCTGGTATATCAAATCCGGGGAGAGCGGGCCGGATCGCTCGGAGAGCGAAACTTACACGTCACGGGAGCGACGACATGACGAAGAGAAAACAGGTTGACGGGAACTGCCCGGGAAGTGCGGGCCGCGCCGCGGGGAGCTGCGGAGAAGAGACGCTCCTGGAGGAGAACCACCGCTTGAAGCTCGAAGCTGCGCTGGCGCGGGAGGCCGCTTCGAAGGCAATGGCGGCGAGCATCGCGAAGAGCGAGTTTCTTGCCAATATGAGCCATGAGATCCGGAACCCCATGAACGGCGTCATCGGCATGACCGGGCTCTTGCTGGACACGCGCCTGAACGGCGAACAGCGCTACTATGCCGGGATGGTCCGCGACAGCGCGGTCTCGTTGTTGAGCATCCTGAACGATATCCTTGACTTCTCCAAAATCGAAGCGGGGAAACTTGAGCTGGAGACTCTGGATTTCGATCTTCCAAGTCTGCTTCAAGACTTTTCCGCGACGATGTCGCTTCGCGCCAGAGAAAAGAACGTCGCGCTTCTGTGCAGCATTGCTCCCGACGTTCCCTCGCTGCTTCGCGGAGATCCCGGGCGGCTTCGCCAGATATTGAACAACCTTGTGGGGAACGCCTTGAAGTTCACTCAGGCGGGCGAAGTCGAGCTCGGAGTTTTCCTTGAAGAGGAAAGCGAGAACTTCGCGCTCCTTCGCTTCTCGGTGCGCGATACGGGGATCGGCATTCCTGAGGAGCGGCTCCCCGGCATTTTCGACAAGTTCATGCAGGTGGAATCGTCCACGGCACGGACATTCGGGGGGACAGGTCTCGGGCTTGCCATTTCGAAACAGCTTGCGGAGATGATGGGCGGACGAATCTGGGCGACGAGCGTCGAGGGGAAGGGCTCGGAATTTTGTTTCACCGCCGCGCTGGGAAAGCAGCATGAACAGTCGGTTCGGGATATCTCCTCGGTGGATGTCCGCGGCGTGCGCGTGCTCGTCGTGGATGAAAAACCCGGGAGTTTCAAGCTTCTGACGACCCGTCTGCTCTCATGGGGAATGCGCCCCTCGGAAGTATCGGACGGCGCGTCCGCCATCTCGCTTCTGCGCGAAGCGGCGCGGGCGAAGAATCCCTTTCTCCTTGCCGTCATGGATACGCAGACGGGCGATATGGACGGCGAGACGCTGGGACGCCTCATCAGTGGCGATGAACTGCTCTCGGCCACGCGCACCGTCATGCTGGCTTCCATAGGCGTCCGCGGCGACGCGAAACGCTTTGCGGATGCGGGATTCTCCGGTTACCTCAGCGGTCCGGCGCTCCAGAACGACCTTCACGATATCTTTTCGCTTGTCCTGTCGGAACAGCGAAGGAATACGCGTTTCATCGCCACCCGCCATACCGTGCGCGAGGCGCTTCCGCCTTTCGACGGAAAGGGCGCGCGTATTCTTCTGGCGGAGGACAACGTCACCAACCAACGCGTGGCGATCGGTATGCTCAAAAAATTCGGAGTGACGGTCGATGTCGTTGCCGACGGCCTCGACGCGCTGCGTTCGCTGCGAAAAGGCGGCTACGATCTTGTGCTGATGGACTGCCAGATGCCGAAGATGGACGGTTTCGAGACGGCGCGCAGAATACGGCGCATGGAGGGAGTCTGCCGCGATGTGCCTATTGTGGCTATGACAGCGTATGCAATGGTCGGCGACAGGGAGAAGTGTCTGCAGGCCGGGATGAACGACTATATCGCGAAGCCGATACTTCCGGCGCTTCTGGTCGATACGCTCAAAAAATGGCTTCCTGAACGTACAAAAGAACGAACCGCCCCGGAGAAAGCGGGCGGGCCTCCGGTCGCGAAGCCGAAGAAGACAAACGCGCCGAAGCAAAAGAAGACAGCTCTTCGCGTTCCGGCGGCCGGCGCGCCCGCTGCACCGGAGCAGCAAGCCTGGAACAGGGGGCTGCTCCTGGAGCGCCTGATGGGAGACGAGGAGCTTGTAATGGAAGTGCTTCAGGATTTCCTGTCGGAGCTTCCCCGCGAACTCCGGAAGCTTGGGAATGTGCTCTCCTCGGACGACCTCCCCTTGATGGAGCGGCATGCGCACAGTATCAAGGGGATGAGCGCATGCACCGGGGCCGAGGCCCTCGCCTCCGTTGCTTTCACAATAGAGGAGCGGGCGAGAGAAGAAGACGCGGAGGGTGCGCGAAGCTTCCTTCCCGCGTTAAAAAAGGAGTGGAAACGGCTGAAAACCGAGCTGGAAGAAGAACGAGCGCCGCGCAATCACAGCAGGAGGACGAAGACGTAATGCGGCGGGAGCGCATCATCAAGCAACCGGGACGTTCTCTTCCGGCGTTCTCTGTCGCTGGGCTTTTTTTCCTGTGCATCGCCGTGTGTGCAGCCTGTCTTTTCGCTTTTCCCTCGGATGCGTCGCTCATGGAGGACTTCCGCTCGTCCGGGGAGGTTGTCGAACTCTCCGGGGAAGAGCGGGACTATCTGGCGGCGCTCGGTCCCGTCACAGTCTGTCCCGATCCGGACTGGATGCCGTTCGAGCGCGTCGACGAACAGGGAAACTTCACGGGAATAGCGGCGGATCTGCTGGAGCTTATCGCCGGACGCCTCGGCATTGAATTCTCCTACGTTTTCCCGAAGGACTGGAGCGAGGCCGTGGCGCTCTCCAAGTCGGGCGACGTTCTGATTCTTCCCTTCCTGAACAAGACTCCCGCAAGGGAGGAATGGCTTCTCTTCACCGAACCGCTGCTGGTGGACCCGAACGTCTTTATCGCCCGCGAAGAACACCCCTATATCTACGACGCTTCGCAACTCACGGACAGGACGATCGTCCTGCCGGAGGGAACCTCGATGGAGGAGCGTCTCCGCCGCGACTTTCCCAACCTGGACGTGATCACGGTCGAACGCGAAGAGGATGTTTTTCGCGCGGTCGTCGAGCGACGGGCGGACATGACGCTCCGTTCGCTGACTATCGCCGCCTGGACCATCCGCAAGGAAGGCTACTTCAATCTGAAGGTTGTCGGGCAGGCTCCCGAGGAGTATGTCAACCGTCTCCGAATGGGCGTCCTGAAGAGCGAGCCGCGGTTGCGCGACATCCTGAACAAAGGAATTGCCGCGATCACGCCGAGCGAGCTGGAGGCGATCGTCAACCGACATGTGAACATCACGGTCGTCCGGCAGATGGATTACTGGTTCGTCATCAGAATTGCCGCGGCCCTGGGGCTTTTCGTCGCTTTCTCCTTCTACTGGAACGCGCGCCTCCGGAAAAGCCGCGCCGCGCTTGAAGAGAGCGAACGAAGCAAATCAGTGCTGATAGCCAACCTGCCGGGGATTGCCTATCGTTGCCGCTACGACGAAGAGTGGACAATGGAGTTCGTCTCCGAAGGGTGTCTCCGTTTGACCGGGTACGCCAGCGACGATCTGCTGTTCAACAAAAAAATCTCGTTCAACAAGCTGATGCTGCCGGAGTACAGGGAGTACGCCCGCGCCGTCTGGGAACGAGCGATGGCGGAGCGCGTTCCGGCGGCGCTGGAGTACAGAATCCTGACGGCGGAGGGGGAGGAGAAGTGGGTCTTCGAACAGGGCGTTCCCCTCTATGACGAGACGGGAGCGGTCGAGTTTCTTGAAGGACTCATCATCGACATCTCTTCGCGGAAAGCTCTTGAGGATCGACTTCAAAGCACTCTTGGACTCCAAGGGCTGCTCGCGGAGATTTCCGCCTCTTTCATCAATGCCACACTCGCCAACATCGACCAGAAGATCGACGCCATGCTCGAACGTTGCGGCGAGTTTCTCAAGGTGGACAGGACCTTCCTCTTCCAGCTTTCGGAGGACTGTACGCTCATGTCCAACACGCACGAGTGGAGCTCTCCCGGAATACCCTCGGTGAAGGACGACGTGCAGAACTACCCCGTCGCCGACGTCCCGCTGATCGAGAAAACAATCTGCGCACAGGAGATGCTCTTCATCCCGGACGTTTCGGAGCTGTCGGAGGAGTGGAGCGCGGAGAAGCGCGAGCTCGAACGCCGGCAGGTGCGTTCTGTGCTCTGTCTGCCGCTGATCAAAGGCGGCCGTTTCCTCGGATATTTCGGTTTCGACGCGGTCCGCGCGACGAAGCAGCTTGACGACGAGACCGTCGAAGTGCTCAAGATCCTTGCGAACACATTGGCCGACGCTCTGGAGAGCAACAGGATCGAAAAAGAGATGCTGGAGGCCAAAACCCGCGCCGAGGACGCCACCCGCGCGAAGAGCGAATTCCTCGCCAACATGAGCCACGACATCCGCACGCCGATGAACGGGGTGCTCGGCATGACGGCGCTTCTGCTGGATACTCCGTTGAGCGAGGAGCAGCGCCGGTTCGCCGAAACCGTCCGTTCGAGCGCGGAGTCGCTCCTCGGCATTCTCAACGATATTCTTGATTTCTCCAAGATCGAAGCCGGAAAGCTCGATCTGGAGAACCTTGATTTCAACCTCTCCGCTCTCCTGGACGATCTTCTGGCCGGGTTGAAGGTGCATGCGGAACAGAAAGGGGTGACGCTTCGCAGCGATGCGGAGCAGGACGTTCCCGCGATACTTCGGGGCGACCCCGGACGTCTGCGCCAGATCCTCGTCAATCTTGTCGGGAACGCGGTCAAATTCACCCACGAAGGAAGCGTCGACGTCCGCGTGTCGCGTGCCGAAGAACGCGACGAAGGCGTGCTGCTCCGTTTTTCGGTGAAGGACACCGGAATCGGCATCCCTGAGGAGAAGCTCGGAGCCCTCTTCGACAAGTTCAGCCAGGCGGACGCCTCGACGGCACGGAAGTACGGCGGCGCCGGGCTGGGGCTCGCCATCAGCAAGCAGCTTGCCGAACTGATGGGAGGTTCCGTCGGTGCAACGAGCACGGAAGGAAAGGGGTCGGAGTTTTGGTTCACCGCGCTTTTCGATCGGAGCATGGAAGGCGCTGATGACAATGCGCTCGCTCCCTCTTCGGGGGCCGCCGGCTTCAAGAACGCGAAGACCCCCCGGATGTCGCGTCCCCGGTTTGAACGAAGGGGAATCCGCATCCTCCTTGCCGAGGATAACCTCACCAATCAGCAGGTCGCCGTGGGTATCCTGAAAAAATTCGGCCTGTGGACGGACGTCGTCGCGGACGGCGAAGAGGCGCTCGCCGCATTGGAGAACGTGCGTTACGACCTCGTGCTGATGGACTGTCAGATGCCCCGGATGGACGGCTACGAAGCGTCACGCAGAATTCGCGCGAGGGAGGGCGGCGCACGGCGCGTTCCCGTCATCGCCATGACGGCGCACACGATGGTCGGAGACAGGGAGAAGTGTCTGGACGCCGGAATGGACGACTATATCGCAAAACCCGTTTCTCCGGAGGTTGTGCTGGACGTGCTCGAACGGTGGTTGCCCGCCGGAGAAAGCGGCGCTCACGAGTATGTGTCCGTCACGGAAGGCGCGCGGCTCGAAGGAGGCGCGCAACCTGTTTCTCCGCAGGCGCCCTTTTCGCCTTCGGCCTGGGACTCCTCCGTCCTCAAAGAACGCCTCATGGGCGACGACGACCTGATGCGCGAGGTGCTTTTGGATTTTCTGGGCGATATCCCCGGAAAAGTCCGCGCTCTTGAGAACGCGGTTGCCGATGAAGACGCCGTTGCTGCGCGAAGTCTGGCGCACGCCATCAAAGGGGCTGCGGGAAGCGTCGGCGGCGACGGGCTCCAGTCCGCGGCGCTGGAGGTGGAGCAGCTCTGCATGGCTGCGGATATCGAGGGCGCGGCGGCGCCTATGGAGACGCTGCGACGCGAGTTCGGACAATTAGAGTACGAGATGGAGCGCTTCCTTTCCGGTTCCTGAATTTTCGGCATTTTAGCCGTGTGTCCCGCTGGTTTTTCTCCCGGGATATGATCGAAATCGCCGGGAATCAATAAGACGAACAGAGATTCAAGCTGAACAAAATCAAATCCAAAAGGAGGAATGTGGCATGAAACAGAGCGTGTTCCACCGATGCGCGAAGCGGACGGCGCTGTGCGCAGGTCTGGTTGTGCTTCTGTACGTTTTCGCGCCGGCAGGTTTCTCGGCAGGAGAGGCCGCGCCACCGAAGATTCCGCTGAAGGAGGCGGCGCTGAAGGATTTTTCCAGCGTCCCGTCCCCGATGAAGCTCGACGTTGTTCCTAACTTCAAAGAGACGGTGTTCCCGCTCGACAAGGCGGCGAACCTCAAAGAGGTGGAGGAAGTCGTCGGCAAGCTCACGGCCGAGCAGAAGAGCGCGCTGCAGAAGAACCGCTTTTTGCTGCTGCAGAAACCCAGTCTGCATACTTTTTCGTCGATGGGGCGGTACGACGAAATGCTGTGCAACTTCGAAGGAATCGGGGGAAGCTACGATCCCGCCTACCGCGAGCCGTGGAACACCCGCTTCGTCGGCCCGGACGTCTTTCTTCATGCGCTTCACACCTTCTTCTCAAAGCGCCTTGAAGCGATGGAGGGAGGCGAGCTTCTGGGCGCGGTGCAGTACATGCTCGAGGAGCTGTACGCCAACGTCGTCTCGCTCCGTTCGCTGGCGTCCAAGAGTAATAAGCCGCACTGGGAGCGACTTCAGGCGCAGCTCGTCGTTCCCCTCATCCTTGCCCTCAACTGCGACGAGAGCGTTGAACCGGTCTGGACCGATCCGGACGCCGAACCCGCGCAGCAGACCGACAGTCTGAAAAACGCGCTCGCGCTCTTCAATAAGTACGGCAAATCCTTCTCGAAGAAGACGGCCGACGCCGTTACGGAGGAACTGCAACGGATCTACGCCGCAGAGGAGGCGCTGAAAGGGCTTCTTGGCCTCAGTCCGGCCTATGCGAGCCAGAGCGTGGACTACACCCAGTTCACCCCCAGAGGACACTACGAGAAGAATTCGCGCAGCCGCGCCTACTTCCGGACGATGATCTGGCTGGGACAGCTCGGCTGGAAACTCGCCGACGAAGAGGGCGCCGTCGACGCGCTCAACTTCGCCCTCGCCATGTCGTATAAACGGCCGGTTGCCCGAGGCAAGCCCCAGCGCCCGGCGCCCGGCGCGCTGACAGCTCCCCTCGACGCGTGGAAACGCGTGATGGAAGTCTCCTGCTTCTTCGTCGGCTACCCAGACGGCGCGAGCTACCCGGAGTGGCGGCAGCTGCTGCTGAAGAAGGCGGGCGTCTCCTCCTTCACGCCGGACACCTGCGGCGACGCGGCCGCCGTCGACCGAATCAGGGAGGCGAGCGAAGAGCTTGCTCCTTCCATACCCCACTTCAAGAAGCTCTTCTCACCGGCGAGTACCGAGACATTCTGCGTCTTCCCGCAACGCTTCACCATTCCCTGGCTCATCACCGACGAGCTGACCTACAAGGTGAACGTGCGCGAGGATGCGCCGGTGATCTTCTCCAGCCTCTGGGTTGCGGCGGTTGTTGGAAGCGACTATGCAAAGTGGCTCGTCCCGAAGCAGGTGTCGCTCTCTCTTGCCGGTCTTCCGGCAGCGACGGCGGAAGGCGCTCCCGCATCCGGCCCCGGAGAGGCTGTGCCACCGGAAGTGCTGCCCCTTTTTATAGAGGGTATGCCGCGTCATATAGAAGCGCTCGCCAAGAAACTTGCCGCAGAACCGGAGACGGCGTGGTTCAGCTCCGTAGGGTCGGCGTGGATGTGGCTCCTCAGCTCGCTTGTTTCCGAGTACGGGAATGGGTATCCGCTGTACATGCAGAGTCCCTTATTCTCCGCCAAACAGCTTGAGACGCAGCTCGGCTCGTACACCGAGTTGCGGCACGACACCATTCTCTACGAAAAGCCGAACTACGCAGAAATGGGCGACGGGGGCGACGAAGAGCCTCCCAAGCCGCTTCCCAAGGGCTTCGTCGAGCCGAATCTTCCCTTCTGGAACGAGCTGCTCCGCGTCGTGGACTATATTCAAAACGGTTTTGAGAAAAACGCCCTCTTCCCGATGGATATGGAGGAGTACGGCGCGCTCACCCAGTTCCGGCAGACAGTGCAGCGCTGCGGAAAGATTGCCGCGAAAGAGCTTCAGGGCAAGGCGCTCACCAAGGAGGAGTATGAATACATCCGTACATTTTCTCTCGACTACATGGCCGCCCCGGCGGACGGCTACGGCGCGGTTCCTCCGGACGAGCTCTTCCAGTCCGGACTCATCGTCGATATCCAGACCATGAACCTCGACCCGATCGCTATCGGTGATCCGGCCATCCTCTACCAGGCGACCGCCGAGCCCTCAATCATGTTGGTGCTTGTCGGCAACGAGAATACCCCGCGCATCACCATCGGCATGGCGTTCGACCACCGGGAGTTCACCGCCCCGCACGGACGGCGCATCACCGACAGCGTCTGGAAGAAGCGCGTCTACGACAAGTACTACGACGGCGATCCAAAGGGGCTGCCGTTGCCGGCGAAGAACTTCTGGTATGACGGCCTGCGTCCGTAAACTCGCCGTCCTTTGTATCTGCCTGTTTTTTGCGGCGTCTCCTCTCTTTTCGGAGGAGCCGCCGCACCTTCAAAAACTGCGCGAACGCCCGTTCCCCGCGGCGTATCCCGGCGGCCTCTTCGCAGACGCCATCGAGGCCGCGAAATCAACAGCTCCCGCTTCCGGCCGCGTCTCCGGACTCGTCCTCCCGCACCATCTCCTCGCGGCCGACCTGATCGCGAAGGGGTTTGCGCACGTGCGCGAGGGAGGGTACCGGCGCATCGTCATCCTCTCCCCCGACCACTTCAGCCGGGGAAGAACGCCATTCTCCGTTCCGGGACGTGACTTTCTCACGTCTTTGGGAACCGTCCCGCTCGATAAAGAGGGCGCGACTGCGCTGCTTCGGAGCAAACTGGTCTGCGAATCCAGCCTCTTCTCACACGAACACGGCGTCCAAGCGCTCCTTCCGTTCATCGCGCACCACTTCCCCGGCGCTTTCGTGCTGCCGGTCGCCATCGGCAAACGGTCGACGCCGGAAGAGTGGAGGCTGTTGGCGGCGCTCCTCGCTCCGTTGGTTCTGGACGATACCCTGATCGTCCAGAGCACCGACTTCTCCCACTACCTCGACCGCGAGGAGACGGCGAAGCGCGACGAGGAGAGCCTCGCCGTCCTCCTTTCGGCCGACCCGGAGCGCGTAGTCTCCCTGCGGCAGCCCTCGCATATCGACTCCCGGGGAGCCTTCTTCGTGCAGATGACGCTCCAGAAGTCGCTGGGCGCGAATCCCGTACTCCTCGCGCACGCTTCCTCATTCGAGTACAACCCAGCCGAGGCCGAAAAGACCGGCGGAACCAGCTACATCGTGCTCGCCTACAGACACGCTGACGGCGAGGAAGACGACAGTATTCTTGCGCCTTCCCCCTGAACGACCGCACCCCGCCTTCGACGGGAAGACGGGGTGCGTGCAGTGCTGTCGAAGAGTTTCCACAGCGGGAACCGTTGTTAGCCCACCGCTTTTTCAACCTCGTCGAGCGTCGTGTTCAGCCAGTCCAGGATGACCTTCACCGTCTCCAGCGAGCCCTCCTGGTAGCGGCGCAGCCAGAAGGAGTACAGCCACCCCTCGATCGAGGAGTCCGCCTCCGAGTAGTAGAGCGACTCGTCTTTGAACTCCACGTCGATCGCCGTCGTGTACTCCTTCTTCGTGTTCACCTTAGGGAACCCCGCAAGATGGAAGGTCTTCCCCCGATTCAAAGAAGGACCGTATTCGTCACCCGTCTCGAGGATCAGGTCGAATTTTTCCTGCCAGTCCTCCTTTGACTTCATTGAATCGTAGTATACGGGCAGTTCCCTGATGAGAGGCTCAAGCTGCAGCGGAAGAATGAGCTGGAAAACAATATAATCTCCCAGATCGAAAGGAGCGCCTTGCGTGTTCAGCGATCCGCTGGACGCGGCGGCGATCATCAGGCGCACGACCTCGTACCCCTTGAGCGCCGACAGGTTTTCCTCAGGGTACTCAAGTTTCCTGAAGATATGGGCCAGGCGGAGCTTTGCCCGCAACAGCCCCATGAACTTCTCGTCCTTATTCGACACCGGACCCTCATAGCTTCCGATCTTCATGTTTTCGTCGCTCAAATTCATATTTTCCGCGCTCTCAATAGCGGAGAACACCGCGTCCATGAACGAGTTTCGCTCATCTGCCGATGCGTTCCCAGCCGTCCAGAGCACAAGACCGAATATCGCCGCCGCGCATACACCAAGAACACAGATTCTCTTTGTCATTGTTCCACCAGCCTTCCCAATGATAGGGGCAGGGCCCCCCTTGCTATATCGCGATTATTCTATCATGACGCCCTCGCTCGGCGGAACGGTGGGGGGTGGTTTTTCTCGCCCTTTGCCGCTCTGTTCCGTTCTCGATTGTGAAAAGCGCCGACAGAAGAAGCGCGAATCGGCGCTTTTTCGCATATTAGCTGGAAACTATGGTTGACCCGGCTATTTATACGTTCTACAATAAACAAAATTAGCAAATCATTGGGAGGGGATCGTATGGGTAAGTATGCTGTTCGCGAGTCAAAGTCCAAGTTCTATTTCAATCTGAAAGCGGACAACGGTGAAATCATCCTGACCTCCGAGGGGTACAACCGGGAAGCCAGCTGCCTTCAGGGTGTCGAAAGCGTTCGCACAAACGCCCCCGTAGCTGCTGTCGAGGACCAGACTGTCGAAGGCTTTAAGAAAGAGACCAATCCCAAGTTTGAAGTGTACGCCGACAAGGCCGGAGAGTTCCGTTTCCGTCTGAAAGCCAGGAACGGCCAGATCATCGGCGTCTCCGAAGGGTACAAAGCAAAAGCGAGCGCGATCAAAGGAATCGAGAGCATCAGGAAAAACTCCTCTTCCGACGTCATGAAAGTCGAGAATGCCGTAAAAGAGGAAAAAGCCGAGACGCCGGTAAAAGCTGAAAAAGTTGCGAAAGAGGAAAAACCGGCAAAGGCGGAAAAACCGGTGAAGGCTGAAAAACCCGCAAAGGTCGAAAAGGCCGTAAAAGCTCCGGCGAAGAAGAAAAAGGCGTAACCTGTCGCCGTTGACGGCGGGAACCCATGCCAAGGGCTCGATGCGCGGCGATGTTCTCTCAACTTGTCCTTGCACTGCTTCCTTTTCGCAGGAGGGTGGAGGACGGGAGCTTCCCGTTGTTCACTCTCCTGTATTGTCTGATCATTCCCATGAGCTTTTTTACTAAAGTGTAGCTGATCTTGTTTTTAGTAATTTTTTTATTCTATTAAAAATAGATTGCTCTTTAGCAAAAGGCTTTGCATAATGCGGTATATGCTCGTAAATTTTTCCAGTAGCTTTCTCAAAAAAGAAACCTGGCGCCATACATAAGCGCAAGATTGCGGGCAGCTCTATAAGCCGGGGAGAAAAGGAGCCGGGGCAATGAAATATCTGAGGGAGGTTCGCGACACCATAAAGCTCTTCTTGGTGGAACTTGAGCTTTTTGCTCCTGTCTCCGCTATCCGGCGCGGGATGATGAGCGTCATTCCCCTGGTGATGGCCGGTTCTCTCGCCCTCGCTCTCCGCAGTCTCCCCATCGCCCCGTATCAAAGCTTTTTAAAGCAGGCGTTCGGCGGCGCCTTGGAGCGGCTGCTCGGCTTCGTGCAGAACGGAACGCTGGACATCCTCTCTCTGCTGCTTACCTTCGCTATTGCTCATGCCTACGCCTTGAAAAAGAACGAGTCGCTCAAAGAGAAACTCAGCCCGCTCATCGTCTCCATAACCGCATTGAGCTCGTTTATCATTTTTCGCTGCGCGTACTCGGGCGAACCGTTGATCACTGCCTTCGGCAACACAACGGTCGCAGGAGGAGTCGTTTCAGCCCTGCTCGCGTCAATGCTCTTCGTCCGGTTGAGGAGAATACAACTCTTCAGAATCGGAGTTTACTCTGCGGATGCCTACGCGTTTTACAACTCGTCGCTGTCGTCCATCTTCCCTGCCATGACGACGATCGCCCTTTTCGCCCTTTCCGCCGTTCTGTACAAAGAGTTTCTGGCGCCGGCAAACCTGACCGGAGGATGGGCCGGAGACATGTACGCTGCGCTGCTCGAAAAGGGTCCGGTTCTGGGAAGCGCGCTCCTCTTTGTCTTTCTTGTCCACTTGATGTGGTGCTTCGGCATCCATGGCAACAACGTGCTCGAAGCGGTCGCGCAGGATCTTTTCGTTCCGGCGCTTCAGGTAAATCAGGAGCTCGTCGCCTCAGGACAGCTCCCCACGGAGATTGTGACCAAGACATTTCTGGACACATTCGTCCTGATGGGAGGAAGCGGCGCGACGCTCTGCCTTGTGGCGGGAATTCTGCTCTTCAGCAAAAGCCGCTCGGAGCGCCGCCTGATCAAGCTCTCCTCGCTGCCCCTTCTGCTCAACGTCAACGAGCTGATCATTTTCGGAATTCCGATAGTCTTCAATCCCGTCTACTTCATCCCTTTCACGCTCCTCCCGGTTCTGCTGACGGCGACGTCGTTCTTCGCGGTCTCCGTCGGGTTGGTTCCGCACACCGTCAATCATGTGGAATGGACGACGCCCGTCTTTGTCAGCGGGTACATCGCAACGGAGTCGTTTCGCGGCGTTGCGCTGCAACTCTTCAACATCGTCCTGGGAACGCTCTGCTATCTGCCGTTCATACGTCTGGCGCGGTCGGCCACCGATAAAAAAATCTCGAATGCGCTGGACAAAGCCTACGATATGCTCGAGCACGATCCGTTGCGCTTTACGATGCACGGGCAGACGGAAGCGGCGGATTTCCTCCGTTTCCTGGCGCTGGACCTTGAGAACGACGTTCAGGGCGACAAGCTGCGCCTGCACTATCAGCCTCAGGTGGATCACGACGGGCGCCTCTTCGGCGTGGAAGCCCTGCTGCGGTGGACGCACGAAAACTACGGTCCCATTGCGCCGCAACTGACCGTTCGGCTGGCTGAATCCACCGGGCTTATCGAGAAACTGGGCTACTGGATACTCAACCAGGCATGTTCCGACCTCGCCCGGGTGCGCTCAACGGGGAGAACGGATATTGTCTTCTCCATCAACGTCTCCCCGATTCAGCTGGAGGACGAGCATTTTGCACAGACGCTCCTTGCGCTTATCGGCAAGCACGCGCTCGATCCCGGATACCTTAAGATCGAGATCACCGAAGAGTCGGCGCTCGCCAACAGCGCACGGGTGATCGAGCAGTTGAAGACGCTCGTGCAGCACGGAGTCAAGCTGGCGATGGACGACTTCGGGATGGGGCATACTTCTCTGAAATACATGCGGGAGTACTCGTTCGACACCATCAAGATCGACGGCTCCATAGTCCGCGGAGTGACGGGCGACAAGAAGTGCGCCGACATCATCGCCTCCATCGTTTCCTTGGGCGCCGCGATGTCCTTTTCGGTCGTTGCGGAGTTCGTCGAAAACGAGGAGCAGATGAAGGCGCTTCAAACGCTAGGGTGCCTTCAATACCAAGGGTATCTTTTCGGCAAGCCCGTTCCCTTCGAGCAGATGTTTGAAGCCGTGCAAAAAGAGCCCGCACAGCCCGGAGAGCTGCCGTGACATTCATTGCCGATGAAGCTGCGTTTGATGCTCCCGCATTCGGCATCCTAGGAAGCCCTCTTTTCAACGCGCCGCCCTCGCTCGGGAAGATGGCCGCCGGCGGGGAATGGGAGCGTGCGGAAGTCTTTCAGCCGGGGGGATTTACATCCGAGGCCGAGGTAAAAAGGTACCTCGGCTCGAAAGATGAAATAGCCTGCGAAGCCTTCTTCGGCGACGCCTTTTTCGGGGCAAGGAAGCGCGGGACGCCGGAGGCACTGCAATGTTTCGTCCTCGACTTCAACCGTGCGCTCGCTTCGTCCGCAAACGGCCGCGACTTCTTCCGGCGCGTCGCGGAGAGGCCGGGGATTCCTGTAGGAAACGGCTTCCTGTTCGCCGAAGTCGGCGTTGTGGACGCATGGAAGAGCGTCGGCCCGTTCCGCATCGAAGACCCCTGCGCCGCCCTCGAACACTTCAAAGAGCTGTTGAGCAAGCTGGAACGCTCCCCCGCAGGCCGAGAAAGAGAACACAACAAGGCCGTCGAGTTCGCCTTCGACGGTTGCGGCTGCGAACACTGGATCGCCCTCCCGGTCTCCGAAGGCCCCCTCATCGTACCAACCATGCTTGAGGACGCGCTGCGGAAGTGGTGCGAATCGAGTGAAAAAGAGAACGCCTCCCCGTGAATTCCCAAAACAAAAAAGCCTGAAAAAACGTGCTATAGTAGTGCGACATCGTTCACAGATTGCGCGCGCATGTTCATAGGAACGCCGCTTGGTGCGTGTTTGTTCCGGAGAAAGCGCGTTGCGGTCCAACCGTCATGCCATCGCACAGGAGGCGCCCTATGATCACCGGAGAAATCAAATCTCGAATCGACCGAATCTGGGATACTATGTGGTCGGGAGGGATATCCAACCCTCTTTCCGTCATCGAACAGTTGACCTACCTCCTGTTCATCAAGCGCCTTGACGGTGTGATCTCCATGCCCTCGGGCGTCTTCAAGCCGTACGCGGGTGTGAGCACGGCCATCCTCCTCTTCACGAAGACCAACTCCGGCGGCACGGAGAACGTCTGGTTCTACGACATGCTAAGCGACGGCTACTCTCTGGACGACAAGCGCGCCCCGTTGCAGGAGAGCGACATCCCCGACATCATCGCCCGCTGGCGGAACCGCGAAGCGGAAACGGAGCGGAAGCGCACCGAGAAGAGCTTCATGGTCCCCAAGTCCGAGATCGAGGCCAACGGCTACGACCTCTCCATCAACCGCTACAAGGAAGTGACCTATGAGGCGGTTGAGTACGACCCGCCCAAGGTGATCCTCGAACGCCTCGCCGCCCTGGAGGCCGAGATCGCCGAGGGACGTCGCGAGCTGGAGGGGTTGCTGGGATGATTCGTCTGAAAGTGTTCATCAGCTCCGTTCAAAAAGAGATGCGGTCCGAACGGATCGCCATCGGTGCGTTTCTCTCGACCGACGATTTTCTGAGAGAATGCACAGTACCGCGCATTTTCGAGGAGTATCCGCAACCGCTCTTTCCCAATCCCAAGGCATATCTGGACTTGCTTCGCCAATGCCAGATCTACCTGTTGCTTGTCGGATCCCAGTACGGCATCGACGCCGGAGACGGACTCTCCGCGACGCACGAAGAGTACCGGCTCGCGCAGGAGTTGAAGCTGCCGACGCTGATCTGCATCAAGGGAGCGCGACGGGTGAAGCGGGAGCAGACCGTGAACGCTTTTCTCAAGGAGATCGAAACGGCGAAGCACACTTACAGTCGCTTCGAGAACGAAGCGCAGCTGCTCGACATCGTTGGTAAACGCCTGCGGGAACATATCGAGATAACCTATTCCACCGTTCCTCTGAAAGCGCAGATAGAGCAATCCGCCCTGACGCATCAGTCCGCCTCGGAGTTTGAACGGGGAATGCTCGACGCGATGACGTACGAAGATCTCGACCCCGAACTCATGCTGGATTTAACGGCGTCGGCGGAAGAACGCGACAAGGAGCGCATCCTTCCCGACGAAATTCCACGACTGCTCCTGTCCCGCGGCTATCTCTGGAAAGACCTCGATACCTTGCGCCCGACCGTCGCCGGAGCGTTGCTCCTGGCGCGCAAGCCGGGAATGGCGCTTCCTCAGGCTCGCGTACAGATGGACGCCTTCCCTGGAACAGACCGCAACGCGGAGGCGCTTGATTCCGAAATCTTCGACGCGCCGCTCTCCAAGGCAGTCGAAAGAGCCGTCGCATTCATCCGCAGAAACACTCCCAAACCTTTGATCGTGAAAGGACTGAAACGAGTCAAGGCGGAAACGTATCCCGCCGAGGTATTGCGGGAAGTCGTGGTCAACGCCGTCGCGCATCGGGAGTATTCCGACCGAGGCATCAAGATCAGCATCGAGGTATTTGCCGACCGCCTTGTCGTCAGCAGTCCGGGGCTACCTCCCGGAGGACAGAGCGTCGGTATTCTCTCCAGCGGACATGCGCGCCCCCGAGCCAGAAATCCTCTCGTCGTTCAAGGGCTCTCCTGGCTCGAACTCATGGACGAGCGAGGCAGCGGAATTCCAAGGATGGCCCGTATTCTCGAACAGACCGGACACCCCGCGCCGCTGTTTCGTATCGACCACGACTGTCTTGTGGTGGAAATCCGGCCTGCGACTGATCGGGGGAGCGAATCTTCTTCCGAGACGGCAGTAAAAAAAGAGAGAAACGGAGTCGAGCAATCCACGCGGGATGTTATTCTGGAGGAGGTTCGATCATCCGGGAGAATTACTACGAGGATATGCGTGCAACGGCTTGGTATTCCTCGCACTACAGCTAAACGTTTTTTGACTGATTTAGTAAAAGAGGGGCTCTTAATCATCGAAGGTTCTGGTTCAATGACGTCCTATCGGCCCAGTGGGCCGATGGTGGGCCAGTAATGGGCCGGTCGTGGGCCAGTAATGAGCCGATAGTGAGCCGATTCCATAGGAGCGAGGGAACTGGAGGTAGCTGAGATGAAGTGGGCGACTGCGAAAATTGGAGAAGAATGCGATGTGCCCTCCGGTGCGACACCCAGAACAGGCGAACCTGCCTTTTGGGATGGAGATATTCTTTGGGCTATTCCAAAGGATTTAAGTGACCTTGATCGGAAGTATTTGAACGATACAGCCCGCAAGATCACGACAGCTGGTTTGAAAAGCTGCCCGCAGCAGATCCGCTTCGTCGAGACGATCATCGACCAGCTGACGGCCCACGGCGTGATGGAGCCGTCCGCCCTCTACGAGCCTCCGTTCACCCGCATCGACTCTGGCGGCCCCGACGCCCTCTTCGACGGCAGGGAGAACGTCGTCGCCGGCATCTTCGAGACGCTCGACGCCATCAATTCCGGCCTGTACGACGAGCGCACGAGCTTCCGCGTCGCGAGGAAATAATTCAGTAAAAGGGGGAGGGGCGCTATGAACGGTTGGTCTGCGAGAGGAAGCCCGAAAAGTTTCCGGCTTGTCGGACGCTGGTTTTGACGGAAGAAAGTACACAAAACATTGGAGAAGATTCGATTTATGCTCGATCACTGCATCTAAAACTGTACATGCAAACTAAAGGAGTGAATCCTGATGCCCAGAAGGTTTTCTTTTATTCTTGCCGCGTTGCTTACTCTCGTCCTGATACCATATTTTCCAGGAATTTCCTGTGCGGAACCGGGGTATTCTTTCGACCCGTCTCTGGCTCCTTCCTCCCCGGACTATTCCTTGCCGAAAAGCTGGGCCGTTCTGCCCGAAGAGCCTCTTCCCTATCCGGTGGATATCTTTTTTGTTCACCCTACGACGTATAACGGCGATGAAAATTGGAACCAGTCCCTTGAGGGCGAGAGCGCCGATCCAAAGGTACGAGGGGTTATGAAGAGCCAGGCGGGGGTTTTTTCAACATCGGCTTGTCTCTACGCCCCATACTACCGTCAGGCGAACCTGGCTGTGCTGTATACTCCCGAGGAGAGTCCGGCCAGAAAATCGCTTGACGTAGCCTACTTGGATGTGGAGGCCGCCTTCGACGCCTACATGAGGTATTGGAACAATGGGAGGCCCTTTATCCTGGCAGGTCACAGTCAAGGATCGGAACACCTGCTGCATCTTTTGGAACGGCGCTTCGGCGATGCTGAACTGAGGAAGAAGCTTGTTGCGGCCTATATCATCGGCTGGTCGGTCACGAAAGACGACCTTGCCCGATATTCTTTTTTAAAGATAGCCGAGAGCCCGGATCAGACGGGGGGCATCGTCAGCTACAACACACAAGGACCCAATCCAGGGTACAGCATCGTCCGGGAAGGAGCCGTGGGCGTCAATCCGCTCACCATGACCATCACCGGTGAGGTTGCGGATGCGGATCAGAACTTGGGGGCGGTATTTTTTCCCGACAAGGGAGTCCTGGAGATACCCCACTATACAGGAGGGCAGACTGTCGGCGGGGCTTTCGTCATCCCGACGCCCTCCAACATCGACGACCTTGACGCCATGAAAATCCCGGAGTTTTACCACCCTTACGACTATACTTTCTTCTACAGGAATCTTCAGCAAAACGCCGAGCTTCGGACGCGTACATACTTGGAGTCGCATGGGATAAAATACTGACGATCCTCAAGAGGTCCGGGAGGTGAACTCTTTTTTCTCGTTTACTCCCGGACCTCTTCCCTTTCAAAAAACTTTGTATCAAAATTTTAAGAAAGGCGCTTCGCCGGTGGAACAGTTTTCTTCTATTTCAGCCGGATATTGACTTTCAGGCTGACCGGGCCGAAAAACTTGGTTCCCCCGGCTTCGCTGACGATGCGAAGCAGCCGGTCGGCGTCGAGAAAACGGCGTCCGGAAAGCAGCGTGACTCCCCGTTTTTTGAACACTTCGGGCAGCAGAGGCGCCGAAGGGCCGATGACGCAGATCTCCCGCGCGCCGGCCACCATCGCGAGCACGCTCTCGAACGTGTTGTTGAGGAGCGTCGTCGCGGAAAGAAGAGCGACGTCGCAGCGTGGGAGCACGTCCTTTTCAAGGGAGGTCTCGGTGATCCCCTCCCAGGCGCTTTTCCCTTCGTCGAAGACGATGCATTCTTTCGCGTGTTTTTGAATCCTGTTGAAAATGGGCGTAATATCGCCGACCATTCCCACCCGGTCGTTCGAAGTGATATTGAGCAGCTGGACAAGATCGTCGTTGGATGATTCTTCATCGTACGTGTCCTGCGGAATCAGCGCGTTAATAGTCGCCAGTCCGACGGAGGTCTCCGCGATGTTCGGAGAACGCAGGAGAGGAATGACCCGATCCGCGGGGCTTCCCGCAAGAGAACCGGCGTTCGCCATCAGGCAGCAGCCCGCATTGTCGAGGCGATGCCGGAGCATGCACGCGACTCCCGCCTGTGCGGAATCAAGCTTGACTGCGGTATAGCCCAGTCCGACTCGGACGTCCTCCACCCGCTCTCCCTTGAAATGTGAGAGTCCGTACTCGATAAGCTCTTCGATGATTGTATTCACAGCGATCTTTCCTCCTTGACTAGATGACCGGGCGTCTTAAAAAGCGTAGAATGGTATACGTTCCGGTTTTTGATCGGGGAAGCGTTTCTTTCCCCGAAGACTGATTATAAACAAAATTAATGTTTCCCGAAAAGCTCCGCACGGAAAAGAGAGCTTTATTTTTTCTTTCGACATGATGACACAAAAGAGTCGAGCGTGCAACTGATAATCAATATCATAAAGTGATTTTCCGCCTCTGGAAGGAGAAGTGTTTTGTACAATGAACGTGCATTACGTGAAATTCATCTCGGCGTGTCTGCTGTTCGGCTCGAACGGGATCGTGGCGAGCCATATCCTGATGAGCAGTCATGAGATCGTCTTTCTGCGGACGCTGATTGGCAGTCTGTTCCTTCTCGCTGTATTCATCCTGACCGGCTGGAAGTTCTCCGGGCTGCGGAATGGACGGCACCTCGCGTTCTTGATTCTGTCGGGGGTCGCCATGGGCGCGAGCTGGATTTTTCTCTTCGAGGCGTACCAGCAAATCGGCGTCGGGATGGCGACGCTGGCCTACTACTGCGGACCGGTTATCGTGATGGCGCTCTCGCCGCTGTTGTTCAAAGAAAAGTTGACTCCTGCGAGACTCTGCGGCTTCGTCGCCGTTCTTGTGGGGATGTTTCTCGTCAACCGGGATGCGCTGATGGTGGACGGGTTTTCATGGGGACTGCTGTGCGGCGGGCTCTCGGCGGTCATGTTCGCGCTCATGGTGATCCTCAACAAGATGGCCGCGAGCATCACGGGGTTCGAAAATGCCGTGTGGCAGCTTGCGACGAGCTTCGTCACGGTGGCGATCTATACAGTGCTCAGGCAGGGGTTTGCGATCGACATTCCCTCCGGAAGTTTCGCGCCCGTTCTTCTGCTGGGGCTTGTGAACACGGGCGTCGGGTGCTATCTGTACTTTTCGTCGATGCAGCGCCTTCCGGCGCAATCCGTCGCGATCTGCGGCTATCTGGATCCGCTCTCGGCGCTGGTCTTTGCTGCGGTTTTCCTGGCCGAACGCATGTCTCCGGAGCAGATGACCGGGGCGGCGCTGATTCTGGGAGGGGCGGCGTTCGGAGAGTATTACGGCAGGAAGCGCCTTCCACGCGTCGTTGCCGAGGGGAATATGGAGAAAAGAGCAACAGAAAACACGAATTGAAACCGGGAGGAATTCTCATGGCCAACCTTGAACGTGTAGTTGAAGAGATCAGAGATGAACTGATAACGCTTCGGCGCGATCTGCACCGGCATCCCGAGCCGGGATTCGAAGAGTACTACACGTCCGAAAAAGTAGCGGATTACTTGAAAGAATGCGGGTACGAGGTTGCGACCGGTGTCGGCGGTACCGGGGTGATCGGCGTGCTGTACGGCGCTCAGGCAGGCCCGACGTTTGCGCTCAGGGCGTGTCTGGACGCTTTGGACATTCCCGAGGAAACCGGGGTCGACTACGCTTCCGAGATCCCCGGACGTATGCATGCCTGCGGACACGACGGCAATATGGCGGTTGTTTTGGGCGCCGCGAAGATTCTTTCTCGCTATAAAAACGTCCTGAACGGGAATATCAAGGCGATCTTTCAGCCCTCGGAGGAGAATACCGGAGGCGCGGCGAAAATAGTTGAGGCGGGCGGTTTGAAGAATCCAGATGTGGATGTGATCATCACCCCGCATATCTGGCATGACGTTCCAAAAGGGAAGCTGGGGCTGCGTCCGGGCCCCGTCATGGCGAGCAGCGACCTCTTTGCATTGAAAGTGGATGGCGTTGCCGGGCATGGGGCATGGCCGCACATGGCGGTCGATCCGCTGCCTGTGGCGGCGGAGGTGATCCTTTCTCTTCAAAGAATCGTCAGCAGGGAAATAGACCCGATGATTCCCGCCTGCGTTTCGATCGGAAAAATTGAATACGGCACGGCATCGAATGTTGTCTCCAAGTCCGTCATGATGCACGGAACGGTGCGTACTTTCGATCGTTATGCGCGCGATTTTTTACAGAAAAGGATCGGTGAGATTGCCGACGGAGTCGCTCATTCCGCCCGGGCTTCCTCCACGATGGAATATGTCAGGGTGATGCCTCCGCTGGTGAACGACCCGGATTTTGTGGAGTTCTCGACGGACGTTTTGGCGCGCGCTTTCGGCAGAGAAGCGATCGTTTCGGACTATCCAGCCACTATGGGGTGCGAGGAGTTCTCCGTCTATCTGGAGCATGTCCCCGGACTGTTCCTGTTGCTGGGCAGCCGCGACCCGAAGGAGCCGATCGTCGAGATTCACAATCCGAAATTCCTGTTCCCGGAGGAGTGCCTGCCGATCGGCGTGAGGGCGCTGTGCGAGATCGCGCTGAACTATTCGAAGACAGCGTATTGAGCCGTCGTTGCGCAGGAGTTCTGCGGGATGGACTGCTTAAGGAGAAGACGATGACTAACAGTGAGTTTTCACTTCTGATAGGCTACCGGGATGTCGACCCTGCACGATTCTCGTTCAACGAGCTTGCCAGAAAGACCTTCGGGCTCGACTTCGAGAGATGGTACCGTTCGGGGTACTGGACGAAGCAGTATACCCCCTATTCACTGGCGAAGGAGGGGCAGGTTGTTGCGAACGTGTCGGTGAGCTATATGCCGGTGAACATCGACGGCGCGCCGATGACGACGGCGCAGATAGGCACGGTGATGACCGACCCTGCCTTCAGGGGGCGGGGGCTGAGCCGCATTCTTATGGAGACCGTGCTGGAGGAGTGGGCGCCGAAGGTCGATGAGGTCTATCTTTTCGCCAACGACGAAACGCTTGGTTTCTACCCGAAGTTCGGACTTCGAAAGAGCGCGGAAGCGTGCTCTTCCGCCGCTGTCCGCACGTCGGGGCCGGCGCGGATGCAGAAGCTGGATATGGACTCCGCCGAAAACCTGGCGAAAGTGGAGAGAGCAGTACGCGGAACGCGCGGCGTGAGCAGGCTGCGCGTGAACAACGCCGGGCTCGTCATGTTTCACCTCACCGGTCCCTTGCGTGAGAACGTGTACTCCGACCCCCTGACGAACGCCATTATCGTCGCGGAGCCCGAAGGGGAGAACCTGCGGATCGACGACGTCTTCTGCGAGGACGCGGTGAATGTGTATGATGTGATCGGCGCCTTCGGCGAAGGGGTGAAAAGAGCGACGTTCGGCTTTTCGCCGATTCAGGGCGAACACCTCGAAAGGACGCGCTGCGCAGAGGAGAATACAACCCTCTTCGTCTTGAAGGGCGCTGTGGATTTTTTTGACAAAGGGCTGATGTTTCCCGTCCTCTCCCGCGCGTGAGGGAACCGCCTTCTTTTCTCGCTGCCCGACAGGCTGAACAGCGATCCTGCGGAAGAGCGCGGAGTGTGACGGAACGAAAGGAGGTCGCCGATGAGCGTTTTTGATAACGACGCATCAACGTACAACCAACGGTATACGACTCCCATGGGGCGGCATGTCGATGATGTGGAGACAAGCTGTGCTCTCGCCCTTTTACAGCCGTTAGTCGTTTTCTCGCTAGGGAATGAGGAGTTCGGCATCGATATCTCGCGGGGGCGCGGAAGATCGTTCCCATCGCGGCCGCTTCAGTACAAGAGGTTTGATATCGGCAGATAAACGTCAGCTTTACAATAATAATTCTATAATGCAGACTTTTAAAGAAAAAAACTGTTGAACCGATAAATAGATTACATCAAGATGCACCCTACAACGAATAAAATCCATTCATTTACTCGGAATATATAAATAAGTGGGCATCTTCTGGGTCGTGCAGGGGTAGGGGAGGTTGTGTGTAACAAGGACGTCTTCATTTCCGTCCGAATTCCAAAAAGGGGGGGTACGTTTTTTATGAACACGCTTCGAGCACGTCTTATTGCAACATTTCTTATCGTCGCCGTGGCTGCGGTGGGGGTCGTCGGTCTGATTTCTGTGACCCGCGCCCGCCAGGCAATTATCGACGCAGCCTGGAAGGAGGGCGACGCGCTGGTTTCCACGCTCTCTGATCATATCGATAGTCTTCTTGCGGAAAGATCAACGGTCCTTGAGCTCATGGCCGGCCAGCAGAGCGTTCGCTCCATGGATTGGGCGGAACAACAGCCCGCGCTGATACCGTTGTACGATCAGTATAATTTTTCGGATATCTTCGTGGCTAACCTCGAAGGGGACACCACGGATGTCAAGCTTGGGCCTCAAAAGGTGAATATCAAGGACAGGGACTATTTCCTAAAGGCTGTAAAGGAGAGAAAAACAGTGATCTCCGAGCCTGCCGTCAACAGACGAACCGGTATGCTGGCATATTTCTACGCGTCGCCCATCGTAAAAGATGGAACAGTGGTCGGCGTGCTTGTCGCGGGGGAGAATATAGAGAATATCGCGAAGGCGAGCGCGTCAACCTCATGGGGTACTTCGGGATATGCGTATGTTACCGACAGCAAAGGAGTGCTCATCGCGCACCCTCAAAAGGATTTTGTCGGAACCTTGAACCCTTCGGTCGAGAGCGACCGCGTCGCCCCTGAACTTGCACGCGGAATGCGCGACGGCCTGGCCGGGAACAAGGGAAGGATAGAGTACTTCTTCAACGGCAGAGACCAGATGAACGTGTACACTCCGGTGCCGCACACAGGCTGGGTGGCCGCCGTCACCACGCCTATGGCTGAGTTTCTCGCGCCGGTGCGCGCCATCCAGACGGCGATCCTGATCGCCGTGGCCGTCGTCGCCTTGGTCATCGTTCTTGTCTCGCTCTGGCTTGCGAACAGCATCGCGAAGCCCGTGCGCGCGGTCGCCGAGAAGATGGACGCCGTGGCGAAGGGCGACCTCACCTCGGAGATCGAACTGAAGAGCGGCATGAAGGAGATCAAGATGCTCGTCGGCGCTGTGAACTCGATGATCGCACTGATGTCCGGCTCGATCCGGGAGATCATGGACACGTCGAAGCAGGTGCTCGCCCGCGCCGAGGATCTGAGCGCCGCGGCCGAGGAGTCGACTGCCTCCATCGAGGAGGTCATGGCGATCACCGAGCGAACGAGCGCGCAGACGGAGAACGCCGCCGCTGCGGTGCAGGAGACGAACGCGGGCGTCGAAGAGGTCGCCTCCGGCGCGCAGGCCGCGGCGCAGGCCGCATCCGAGGCGGGGGAAGGCGCCGCAGTCATCGCGGAAGCCGCGCAGAAGGGCGGCGACTCAGTCGAGCAGATGGCCGCCATGATCACCCAGACCGCGAAGGCCGGCGAACAGGTCGGAAGCGCGGTGGAGAACCTGGCCGGAACGGTGAAGAACATCTCCGGGTTCGTCGCCACCATCACGCAGATCGCCGACCAGACCAACCTGCTGGCGTTGAACGCCGCCATTGAGGCGGCTCGCGCCGGGGAAGCCGGACGCGGCTTCGCAGTCGTCGCCGAGGAGGTCAGGAAACTCGCCGAAGAGTCGAACCGCGCGGCGGGCGAAGTCGGGAAGCTGATCGGCGAGATCACCTCGCGGACGGAGAGCGCGCTGAGAGACTCCGCCGGGTCGTCGAAGATCCTGAAGGAGCTTGTGGAGAAGGCCTCTGAGACGAAGAACGTGATCAACGACGTCGTGAAGCGGATGAACAACGTCACGGAGAACATCCAGACCATAGCGGCGACGGTGGAGGAGCAGTCCGCGAGCGCGGAGGAGATGACGGCGGGAATGGACAGCGTGTCGAAGTCGAGCATCGAGATCGCGGAGCAGGTGGGGAGCGTGAGCCGTTCCATGCAGGAGCAGACGAAGGTCGTGGAGTCGATAGCTGCGTCGTCGGAGGAGCTGGTGAGCCTGAGCGCGTCGATGCAGCAGGCGGTGTCGCGCTTCAAGGTGAGCGAGGAGAGCCGAGGGCTCGCGCTGAAGAAGTAAGCGGATCAGAGGAGAAGAGCAAAAAGGACGCCTTCGGGCGTCCTTTTTTGATTCCTCCATATTGAGGAACTGACCGCGCTGTGCGTCCGCCACCTGCGCGATGGACTTGTAAAGGCGGGAGCGGTTTCCGCTTTTTCTGGCGTATAATGGACCCCATAATTTTGGAGGAGGGGCTCGTCATCACCCATTCGCGTTCTCTGACATCGGGAAAAATAAGCTCGCAGCTCTTTGCGCTGGCGCTTCCCCTGCTGCTTGGCAATATACTGCAACAGCTGTACAACGTCGTCGCCGCCGTCATCGTCGGGCAGTACATAGGAGAAGAGGCGTTCGCGGCGATCGGCGTGGCGGGGACGGTGATGAACCTGTTCATCTTCGTGCTCATCGGCGGCTGCACCGGCGTTTCCATTATCCTTGCCTCGCTCTTCGGGAGCGGAGATTTTCACTCGCTGCGGAAAGAGTCGTTCCTAGCCATTGTGTTCGGCGCCGGGTTTACCCTCGTTGTCAGCCTTGTCTCCATCATGCTGCTTTCGCCGCTGCTGGAGAGCATCAACACCCCCGCCGAGATATTCGCGTATACGCAACAGTATCTGCTCATCATTCTGGCCGGTCTGCCGGCGACCTTTTTTTACAACCTCTGCGCAGCCGCTCTCCGGGCAGTCGGCAATACCCGCTACGCCCTCTTCTTCCTCATGATCGCGGTCGCCGTCAACGTGGGGCTGACCTTCGTGCTGGTTGTGCTGATGGGATGGGGCATTACCGGCGCGGCCTGGGCGACCGTCTTTTCGCAGGGGCTGTCGGCCGTTCTCTGCATGGCGTACATTAAGAAAAAACTGCCGTTCCTCGTGCCGACAAGGGAGGATATGCGGTACGACGGAGCGCTGCTGAAAAAAACAATCATCTTCGCCTCCCTGTCGGCGATGCATCAGTCGAGCCTGTACATAGGCAAAATTCTGGTGCAGGGCGCGGTCAACCTGCTGGGGACGGCGTCCATCGCAGCCTACACGGCGACGGCGCGGATAGAGGGATTGTCCCTTGCTTTCGGAGAAAGCGGGTCGGAGTCCATTTCGGTGTTTGTCGCCCAGAACACGGGGGCAGGCAACAAAAAACGCGCGCTCAAGGGGTTCGGCGAGGGGCTGTTCGCGCTCGTCGCGCTCGGAGTCGTAGCGACGGGTATCCTCTACCTCTCCGCGGAGCGGTCCATCGCGCTCTTTATCGGCACGCACCAGGCGGCCGCGATCGCGGAAGGCGTCGCCTACATGCGGCTCGTCTGTTTCTTTTACGTCCTCTCCTATACAGGCAGCGCGTTCGTGGGCTTTTTCCGCGGCAGCGGACGGATCAACATCCCCTTCATCGGGACGACGATGCATCTGAGCGTGCGCGTGGTGCTTTCCTACTGGCTTGCGCCGGTGATGGGGTTGAAGGCGGTGGCGCTGGCAACAGGCGTCGGCTGGGTCTCCATCGTGCTGTTCCAGTTGGTAATTTTTGCCGGTATCCGCCGCAGGGAACGGAAACTCGAACTCTCCGGCGCGGCGCTGTAGTCCGGGTTTGCGCCCAAGCAACTCTGATTTTGTTCCGCTTCCCGCTCATATATACCGGGCGCGTCGGGAGCTCTTGCCACCCGGCGCGCCCGGCATGTTTCTTCCGGCGGTTACTCGAAGACGGTCAGTTCGCTGCGTGCGGCCCCCGGGCTGAGGATGAGGACAAGTTCCTCGATCTCTTCAAGGTGCGCGCGCACTTCTCCGGTGGAAATAGACGGCGTTCCGTACACCGTGAAGAGCGCGCGGGAGGTCGCCGCAGTGATGGCGCTGCTATCGTCGGGGCCGTAGATGATGCTTGAGAGAATGCCGTTCCGGTCGGAGAAAAACATGTCCTCCGGAGGAAGAGTACGTTGCGTTCCCCCCATGGAGGTATAGGTTTCTCCCCCTTTCGCAACGTCCAGGAGAAAGGGCGGCGCGATCCGGTCGAGGTCGTGCCCGGCGGTGAGCAATCCGTTCCGCAGCTCGGCCATGAACATGGCCGCCACAAGCGGCGACGGCGAAAAGATCGGTTTCTCCTTCAACGCCACCGACTCGACTTGGAACAGCACGTGATAGCTCTTCCCGAAGGCCTTGTAGTATCGTCCGTAGGATGCGAAGGGGTGTTCAGCCCCTATTTCCTTTCTGCTCTTCCCCGAGTAGAGACGGCGGAGGCGTTGCTCAAGGTCGTCCTTTCGCGCCTCCAGCGCGGGGCACTTCCCGGTATTGTCAACGCCCTCCATAATGAGGACGTCGAAGCAGGCGTCCGGATAGCGTGCCTTCCATTCTGCGGATGCTGTGATCAAGATTCAATCATCTCCTTTTCTTCGCCGTTTTCGATTATGATACTTGAGAATGTGGTGATTTTCTTGAACGGAATTGCTGTTTCGTGTGGAGGTTTGCTATGAAGAATCGCGGAGATGCCGTCCCTGTGGGCGAAGGGAAAAACATGATACGTTTCTGGCAGTCGGAATTCCTGCCGGAGGTGCTCTTTATGGACGGAAGCTTTCGCGAGATGAGTTTCGCACGGCACACTCACGAAACCTATGCGTTCGGAGTGATAGAGGGCGGCGCGCTGGGCTTTCGCTACCGGGGAGAAAATGTTGTCGCGACGGCGGGAATGCTCGGCCTGGTTGTCCCCGGAGAGGTTCACGACGGTCATCCGGCTCTTGATCAGGGGTGGACGTATCGCATGGCCTATGCCGAGCCGGAGGCGATCCGCAGGATAGCCGGAGATCTGTACGGCAGGGACCGGGGGTTTCCGTTCATCGCGCAGGGGGCCTTGGAATCACAGGAACTTGCCTGTCTTTTTCGAAGGGTGTACGGCGGGCTTCAGACGAAGGATACGGACAAACTTGCCGCTTCCACGCTCTGGCTCCATTTCATATCGCTCCTTTTCGAGCGCTTCGGCGAATACCCCGCGCTTTGTACGCCGCCGCGTGGTTCTGTCCGGGAGGCATGTTCCTTCCTGAGGGACAACATGCACACGAACGTCTCTCTCGAAGAGTTGGCGGCGCTCTCTTCCCTCAGCCCCTGGCACTTTCTTCGCACATTCCGAAACGAAACGGGCTTGCCTCCTCACGCCTACCTGGCGCAGCTCCGCGTCAGGCGCGCGGAACACCTTCTCCGCGCGGGATTCTCCCCCGCCCTGGCCGCTTCGGAAGCGGGATTCGCCGATCAAAGCCATCTCACACGGTGGTTCCGGCGAATAGTCGGAACCACTCCCGCAGCTTTTATGAAGGACCTCTCCCGTTGACTTGTTGCTCGCGTCGAGGACGCGCGAACGACGTTCTCCGGCGGTGTACGTGCAGTACGCGGATTCGCGGCGCTTCGGCGCTTTTCGCCCATTGCCAACGTCTCGAAGATATGCTTTAATCGTCGGGAATTATTATCGATCAGGGGTGGGAGAATGCGCAATCTTTCTTGCTGATTTTTGAGGCCGAACGAAACGGGACGGGCGACGCAGAGCGTCGCTCACTTTCGCCATGCCGATGCAAGAAAACCGCGACTCTTTTTCACTCTTCGACGTCATATCCGCGCCGGTCCCTTTCGGGATCGCGCTACGCTGTGTTCGGAGCCGCGAGAGTACTCTTTCTTGCGGCTCTTTTCTTCACAGGAGGATATGCTCATGTCTTTGATCAACGTCGCGCACCTTACCTTCGCCTACGAGGGCGGATTGGAGAATATTTTCGAGGACGTCTGCTTTCGGATCGATACCGACTGGAAGCTCGGCTTCACCGGCAGGAACGGCAGAGGGAAGACCACGTTCCTGAACCTACTGCTCGGACGGCACGAGTATGAGGGGACGATTTCGTCGAGCGTGGACTTCGAGTACTTCCCCTACGATGTTCCGGACGAGGAGATGGAGACGCTGGAGCTGATCCGGAGCGTCGCGCCCGGCGCGGAGGAGTGGGAGATCGCCCGCGAAGTCTCGCTCCTCGACGTGGCCGACGACGCGCTCCGCCGCCCGTTCCGCACGCTCTCCAACGGAGAGAGGACCAAGGTGCTGCTCGCCGCTCTCTTTCTGAAGGAGAACAGCTTCCTGCTGATCGACGAGCCCACCAACCACCTAGACATGGAGGCGCGCGCCGCCGTGACCGCCTACCTGAACCGGAAGAAAGGCTTCATCCTCGTCTCGCACGACAGAGTCTTTCTCGACGCGTGCATCGATCACATCCTTTCGATCAACAGGACGAACATCGAAGTACAGAAGGGGAACTTCTCATCCTGGTGGAAAAACATGCAGATGCGAGAGCACTACGAGCGGTCGGAGAACGAGCGCCTGAAGAAGGAGATCGGCCGGATGCAGGAGGCCGCCCGCCGGACGTCCGACTGGTCTGACAAGGTCGAGAAAACGAAGCGGGGCGTGCGGAACTCCGGACTGCGCCCGGACACCGGGTATATCGGTCACAAGGCGGCGAAGATGGCGCAGCGGTCGAAGTCGATCGACACAAGGCGGCAGTCGGCCATCGAGGAGAAGTCCGCGCTGCTGCGGAACGTGGAGAAGAGCGACGAGCTGAAGCTCATCCCCCTTGTCTACCACTCCTCGATTCTTGCGGAGCTGGAGAACGTCTCCATCCGTTACGGAGAGCGAGTCGCGTGCGAAGGGGTGAGTTTCAAAGTCGGGCGCGGGGAACGCATCGCGCTTCAGGGGAAGAACGGCAGCGGCAAGTCGAGTATCCTCAAACTTCTTCACGGAGAGTCTTTGGAGTACGGAGGCCGGCTGGTCGTGGGGAGCGGGGTGAAGATCTCATACGTCGCGCAGTCCGCCGACGACCTGCGCGGGAGTCCGAGGGAGTACGCCCGCGCCTCGGGAATCGACGAGAGCCTGTTCCGCATGGTGCTGGACAAGCTCGACTTCTCGAAACTCCAGTTTGAAAAGGACATGGCGGACTACAGCGGAGGGCAGAAGAAGAAGGTGCTGCTCGCGCGGAGCCTCTGCGAGCAGGCGCACCTCTATATCTGGGACGAACCGCTGAACTACATCGACGTGATCTCCCGCATCCAGATCACGGAGCTGCTGCTGGAACACAAGCCGACGATGCTCTTCGTGGAGCACGACAGGGCCTTTTGCGACGAGGTTGCCACGAAGGTTGTGCGCCTGTAACGAGCCGTTGGTTTTTGCGGGGGCGCGCTCCTCTGTGGTTTTACGGGGTATCATGAGCCTTTTCGTGTGTGTATGTACTGAGTCAACCGGAGGGCGTAATGCGTTGCGCAGATATAGACGCTCATGATCGCCAGATTTCCGGTAAAAAAGAAAACGACGGGCCTGTCCGGATCCCAGAAATCGAACGCGTATCCCAGAAACAGCTTGGAGCCCATCTCTCTGTCGAAGGATGCCCAAATGCCGTAAAGAATGATCGGGACGGTAAGGATGCGAAGGAGGATGTTTCCGCGGCGGCTCTTGCCGAGTGATCCTGTAGCCTTTCGGACCATGCCCGCGATCATCTCCCAGTGCATTCCGATGTGCACTGCGATCAGTATCAAAAACCAATACGCGGCAAAAGCGTGCGCCTGTCGAATGAACATTCCGTCGCCGATTTCTTCGAAGGGGAAGAGAACGCGGGAGATCAAGATGCCGCTCGCTGCAAGAGTACTTGTTACAGCAACGAGCAGCAGGTTGACGACGGTGTTCAAGATCCTTCGGAAGCTGTATCTTCCTTTGAAAAGAGAGAAGTACCAGCGCCGGTTGAGAACAGAGTGGAGGACGAAGAGCGCGGATGCCGCGATGCCGATCCATTCGTGGCGCCGTTCTCCGGTGATGCGGTATGCCATGGCGAACAGACCGAGGCCTGTCATCAGGAGATCGATGGCCAGTTTGAAGGTTGTCCGCCAAGGCATCTTATTTCTCCATACCGATTCTTCGGAGCCACTCGGAGATGTCTCTTTGCAACACGCTTCCCCCGCCGGAGCGAATCGCAAGAGCATCCGAAAGTGTTGATTGCGGAGCAAGTTTTTCGATGGCGGAAATACTCTCGCCTAAATTCCCTCCTCCATGGCTGCAGAACGGAATGATGGTCTTCCCGGAAAAGTCGTACGCCTCAAGGAAGGTTGCGACCGGCATGGGTATCGAAGCCCACCAGTTGGGATATCCGAGGAAAATCACGTCGTACCGGTCCATGTCCTCGACGCGGGTTGCAAGCGGAGGCCTGCTCTGATCTCTGAGCTCCTGCGCCGCCAGATCGACGCATGCCCTGTAGCTCGTGGGATAGGGGTTCGCAGGAACAATCTCGAAAATGTCTCCCCCGACTCGTTGATGAATCGTTTCGGCGATGCCGCGCGTATTGCCGGACCAGGAAAAATAAGCTATCAGGATGTTGTGGGCCGTGGACGGGTTTTCGGCGGCACGCGCTGTGCCTGTCATCAGAAACAACAGCATTATTGAGAGGAAAAAAGTGATTTTCATTGTATTGCCTCCAAAAATAGTATTAATAATCATGTGGGCGCTTCATAGCGCTCGAAGAAACTCTTTTTTCAACAAATTTGCGAGCGCACCGTCGGTTTTTGGGAAATTGGAGGCCGAAAAGCCTCTCTTAGCGCATTCGGCCTCCGTTTCCGCCGGCGGTTCGGGATGCGCCCGGCAAGTCGTGTATGCTCGCGGTGCGTGAGGAAGGGAAGAGCCTTCCCTGATTTGTCCGTGAATTGTTTTCTACATGGAGTCGAGGTTCTTTGCCTTCAGGAAATTCGACATCTCGTCCGCGACAGCGATGTTGTTCAGATCGGAGAACGGGAAGTGCGTATTGCCTTTTATGCCGATCTCGGGCAAATGGACCAGCGTTGCGTCTCCGCCGTGTTTATTGACGGCCTCAACCCAAAGCTTCGCCATCTGAAGGCGAGTCCGCCAGTTGTCCTTTCCAGGGTCGTCCGAAGGCGCCTCGGGAATGTTGTCTCCGAAGTAGAGCGCGATCGGGATCTTCGTGAACTTCATGAACTCCTGCATCGGCACGCCTGCCGCTTGCAACTCGCCGAACGGACTGGAACTCGGCATCGGCGGAGGAACTTCGCCTTCGGGGAAGATGAACAAACCGGGTTCGTAGGAGATGACGGCGTTGACCTTCGTGCTCTTCAGTACGGTGTGCCATCCCGGACCGCCTCCCTGAGAATGTGTGACCAGGATGCCTCCGCCCAATTTGTCGAAGAGAGCGACGATCGCATCGGAAATAATCCGGTCGTCGTACGGCCCCGTATTCGGCGTCATTTGACGGAAGAACTGGTTCAGGCTTTCCTCGTCTTGAGGAAATTGAACACCAGGGTGAAAGTTCGGCCAGTTCCCGAGGCGGAATATCGAAAACCACATCTGCTCGTCTCCGGCGGGTTTCAGCTCCATAGGCAGCGTGCTTCTCCCCGCGCCTCCGCGGCGAGGCTGATCCAGAAGGTAGGTGGCGAATCCGCGCCGCAGGAAGATGTTTTGAAACCCCTCTCGCCCGTCCGGCGTCGTTTCCCAGGTTTTCGAGAACTGCCCCGCTCCGTGAAGAAAGACGATGGGAAGCGCGCGCGGGTTGACCGGAACCTGATGGAAAACATAGGCATGATCCCCGTGGAATGTCTGCCCGTCGGGCTTCATGGGGTTCTTCGGATCGAACGTTCCGGACTCCGCAAGGATCGTGCCTCCGACTGCAAAGCTCCCCTGCGCTTGAATAAGAAGCGGTTCTGGTCTGACGTTGTCGGCAGCGAAAGCGGCTGTGAAAGAGTACGCCAAAATGCACAACGATAGCAAGAGCCTCAAAATCTCTTTCTTTTTCATATCAATGGTCCTCCTTATATGGAATATACTCTTTTTCTCTCTATATTGAATAACAGAGTCAAGTGGAATCGGCGTTTTCGTGCGTGCAAAGGATTGAGCGTTCACCGGTTTTCTTGTCCGGCGCCGCGATGCTCTTCATCGTCTTCGGTTGAGCGACGCGGGCGGTTGGTTTTTTTCGCAACCTGCCTGTCGTGGCAACCGGAGAAAATCATCCCTCGCATTCCATTCGGCGCGGCCTTTCGAAATCAATGCCGAAAGCTTGCTCCGGAGTTGTAGTATTCAATGCACAGCGGTTTTTTCCTGCAGAGACGGAAGAGAAATGCGAGCCAGCAAACCTCCTTCCCGCCTGTTGATCAGACGGATGGAACCGTTGTTTAAAGCCGCCATGTTGCGGGCGATCGCAAGCCCGAGACCGGTCCCTCCGGACTCCCTGTTGCGCGAGTATTCCAGTCTGTAGTACGGTTCGAATACTTTTTCGAGCATATCGGCGGGAATGCCGGGACCGTCGTCCTCGATGTCGATAACGATATCTCCGTTGTTCTTCGCCAGAGAAATGCGTGCGGCTCCCGCGTAGAGAATCGCATTCGACAAGAGGTTTTCCACGCTGCGTTTCAAGCACGTCGGACGCGCCATGACCAACAGGGAGGAGTCGTTCTCTCCGGGTGTATCTGCAAGCGTGACATTTTCCCCTTGAGCCTTGATATCGTCGACGATACTTTCGATAAAGGCGACGATGTCGAGCGGACACTCTTTCTCGGAAGTATGGAGACTTCTCGCAAGCTCCAGGCCCTGCTCGACAATGGACTGTATCTCATCGATATTCGCCGCAAATTTCTCGCGCAGCGATTCGGGGTCGATCTTATCCAGCCGGAGCTGTATGCGAGCCAAAGGAGTACGAAGATCGTGCCCCATCGCCTCGAGCATGTTGTTCCTCTCGTTCAGATTGTTGCAGATGCGCTTTCGCATTCTGTTGAACGACTGGGCGGCCTCCCTGATCTCTACGCTCCCTTCCTCTTTCAACGGGTGGGCCGTTTCCGGATTGCGTCCGAATGTTTCAGCCGCTTGAACGAGCTTGTGCAGGGGTTTCGTCGCTCTGCGTATCAGGAGCACCGTCGCGAACGAAATGGCCAGCGATCCTGTGAGGATGAGCGCACGCTGCCTACGAAGCAGGCTGAAATCCGTCAAGACCATAGGTTGCGCGAGTTCAAGCCAGTTGTCGTCGTCTATTTGAATCAGTACTTGAAGCAACGGGAAAAGATACTCGCCGTATTTCGGTTCCGACGCTTCGAGCGATGCGCTGTAGAGAACGCGGGCTCGTATGTCCGGAGCGGGCGTACCCGCAGCCGCTATGCCCGCAGCCACGGCGTCCCTCATCTCAAGAGATTTGTAGTAATTCTCCGTCTCCCAATCAGGCTCTTCGTTCAGGATTCGTGCGCGAAAGGGTTTATCGTTTACGATTCTCGATCGTGCGATGTTCTCCATTGCTTTCGATCGTTGTTCTCCGCTCATAGGATGAATCGCCAGGTACAGCGAAACGACGTAGTCATGTCCGGTGTTAAGAAATTCCCGGGCGTACGACTGCTGAATGGAATATACCGCGGAGAAGTTGACGCATTGCAGCAGGCCCGCTCCGAGAAGCGTCACCAGAAGAAGTTGGCCGAAGAGAGAATTCGGGCGTAACAACTTAATAAGCGATTTCATAACGCGCTCTTTTCAACCGGAACGGCCAGCATGTAGCCGTCTCCCCTCATGGTTCGGATAAGGGCGGGGTTCGTCCCCTTATCTCTGAGTTTCGCCCGTAACCTGCTGATCTGTGCGTCGATGCTTCTGTCGTATATGTTGAGGCTCCGTTCCGCAAGATAGTCCATGATCCTGTCTCGTGTGACGACTTGCTGGGGATGAGCGAGAAGGAGGGCGAGCAGTCTGAATTCCGCGGCGCTTAAAGCGACGACGACGCCGTTCTCGTCGATGAGATGGCGCGCCATGACGTTCAGTTTCCAGTTCCCGAAGCTCAACAACGAACCGATCTGTTCTTCATCGGTACGGAGTGTGTCTTGTTTTGAATCGGATGCGGATACCGTTTCTTCCGAATAATGCGAACGTCGAAGCAGCGCCCTGATTCGCGCTATAAGTTCCCGAGAGTGAAATGGTTTCGATAGATAGTCGTCCCCCCCGATTTCGAGGCCGACCACTTTGTCCGTAGTATCCTTCAACGCGGTCAGAAAGATGATCGGAATCGTGCTGTGCGGGGCTCCCGGCGCACGAAGGGTGCGACATAGAGAAAGGCCGTCTTCGCCGGGCATCATGATGTCGAGAAGAATTATGTCGAATCGCTCGTCTGCAAGAGCTTTGAACATCTCCGCGCCGTTTTGCGCCGCGCGGGTCGCATAACCATAGTCGGACAATGTTTCCGAAATTAACTCGCGAAGTTCTTTATCGTCGTCAACGATCAATATTCGTTTTTGCTCCATGTTCATCGAAGTGTACGCCTCCTTTGCATGAGCCTGTTCGCAGGGGTCGTTATTTTGTTCGGCTCATTCTAATATGCCGGTACACAATAATCCAGCGACGTAATCTTGCATTTTCGCAAGCTTTTGTCGGGTGTGTGAGAGTCCGTCTCGGAACAGTCATATTTCTGCAAGGTTTTTCCGGTAGAGTATAGTGTATTAAGAGGCCATTATCGTCTTGCAGAGGGAGCGCAGTGATTGCCGAATCGCAGCGAAATGTTCACGGAAGAGTGCGTTCGGGCGCTTTTAGATAAGGGGGAGATGATTGGACCGTGAGGTATTTTTCGATGGGAAAGACCAAGTTTCTAATGAGAGCGATAGGGGGGGTGTTGATTCTTATGGCATTCGCCGGAGGAATACAGGCGAGCGGCCATCAGGTGGGCGACGCGGATACGAGGAGAGTTGCGCGGATACGCGACGGTGAATATCCGCTAATAACGACTGAAAACACAATCAAGGATTTGCTGGAGCATCCGGCCTTCAAAGGTTTTGGACGCCATTTGCTGGCCAGGGACGGCGACCTTGCCATGGGTGATTTACGTCTTCGGGATGTTCGCTCGCTTATGCCTTACCACGGTTTCGTGAATCCGGAAACCACGGTGCGTTCTTTGAATCACATGATCGTCGAGGCGAAGAACGGTAAAAGAATATTCTACGAATTCTACAACGAGCAACAAAAAGAAGAAGATCCGACGAAAAAATCGACCGGTCTCTTTTTTTACAGGGGAAACCCCGGGGCGCCGTTTGCCGTTATCTGTCCCGGAGGCGGTTTTTCCTATGTCGGATCGCTCCATGAAGGGTTCCCCTATGCGATGGAACTCGGCAAAACGGGGTTGAACGCCTTCGTGCTGAGATACCGAGTCGGCAGAGGTGGATTGAGTGCCGCCGAGGATTTGGCGGCCGCTGTTTCCTTTATCTTCGCAAACGCGGAATCTCTTGGCGTCGACCGGCGGAATTACTCTTTATGGGGCTCTTCCGCCGGCGCCAGAATAGCCGCCTCCGTTGGTTCCGATGGGGTCGCCGCTTTTGGCGGCGACAATCTTCCGCAACCGGCTGTCGTGGTTATGGCGTACACCGGGCATTCGGCATTCAGGAGAAGCGATCCTCCTATGTTCGTGATCGTGAGCGAAAACGATAGGATTGTCGATGTCTCCGTTGTAGAGAGAAGAGTGAGCCAAATGAAAAGAGCCGGGATAGACGTCGAGTATAGGAAATACAAGATCGCCGGTCACGGCTTCGGCTTAGGTGTTGGTACGGACGCCGAGGGGTGGATGAGCGATGCGATCGAATTCTGGCGGAAGCATATATCGAATTAGGAGGTTAATTTGTTGAATTCGCAACTGATGTCATTCGGTTTTACGAGATTGGGAGGACAGCTCCAATGAAGCTTATCGGACTATTGTTTCTTGCAACGCTGGCAGCGCACTACGCATACGTCTATTTCAAGCTGCGGAGCGCCGTCGGGCCGGGGTGGAGGTGGACTGTGCTCTATCTGCTGGTGTGCGTCTTCCTGGTCATGGGATCGCGGACGCTGTGGCTCGTCGACCTTGGGAACTACCCCGAATTCAAAAGAATGCTCTCCTGGTCGGTGTACATGGGGTTGGCCTTCTTCTTCATTCTCTTCACGGCTTTCCTCGTGCTCGATGTGCTTCGCGTGCTCGCCCGGGTGCTCGACGGCCTCTTCTCGATGAAGACAGGGGAACGGCTCGCGTCTCCGAAGCTCCGTGTCTGGGGAGCGGCGGCCTTCGCTCTTCTCGCCTGCGTCTACGGCTGGTACGAAGCGTTGAACGTACGGCCTACGTACGTAACGGTCGAAACGGAGCGGCTCCCGGCGGGTGTCGAGCGGGTGCGCGTCGCGCATATCGAAGAGGGGGCGAGGCCTACGCCGCCGAAACTTCCAGGGAGAGCAACGTCTATGTGAGCAACGGCGTCGGAACCTGGGGGCCGCCGCTTCGGTTTTTCGCCCCTCCCGAAGTGGTTATCATCGATATCGTCAGAAAACAGAGCGTTCACCCCGCTTCGTAACCTCGTCCGCTCCGTGTAAAAACACCCGCTCCGCCTCCTGTTCGAGGTATAATGAGAACGTCCAACACCTCGAACAGGAGGATTCCCTATGACAACGACAACGGAGAAATTGAATGAACTGAAGGCCCGTCTGCGCGATGTGGCCGACCTGAACAGCGTCGGCGCCGTGCTGCACTGGGATCAGGCGACCTACATGCCGCCCGGCGGAGCTGTTGCGCGCGGACGGCAGATGGCCGTCGTCGGCCGTATCGCGCAGGAGCTCTTTTCCGATCTCGCCACGGGACGGCTGCTCGACGAACTGCGTTCCTACGAAGAGAGCCTGCCGTATGACTCGGACGACGCCTCCCTGATCCGCGTGGCCCGGCGCGACTACGAGAAGGCGGTGAAGATACCGCCCGACTTTCTCTCCGCGTTCTACGAGCACTCCGCGACCAGCTACCAGGTATGGACGGAGGCGCGCCCCGCGAACGACTTCGCCCGCGTGCGGCCGCTGCTGGAGAAGACCCTCGACATGAGCCGCCGCATGGCGGACTTCTTCCCCGGATACGACCACATCGCCGATCCGCTGATCGACTTCGCCGACTACGGTATGAAGGCCGCCGACGTGCGGAAGGTCTTTGCCGAACTGCGCGAAGCGCTTGTGCCGCTGGTGCGGACGATCACGTCGCAGGAGCCCGCCGACGATTCCTGCCTCAAAAAGCACTTTCCGGAGCAGCAGCAGCTCGCCTTCGGACGGAAGGTGATCGAGCGGTTCGGGTACGACTTCTCGCGCGGCCGCCAGGACAAGACGCACCACCCGTTCGAGACGAAGTTCTCGACGGGCGATGTGCGCATCACGACGCGCATCAAGGAGGACGACCTGGGGTACGGGTTCTTCTCCACGACGCACGAGTCGGGGCACGCGCTCTACGAGCAGGGAGTGAACCCTTCGTTCGAGGGGACGCCGCTCAACGAGGGAACGAGCTCCGGCGTCCACGAATCGCAGTCTCGCACCTGGGAGAATCTTGTCTCGCGCAGCCGTCCCTTCTGGGAGCACTTCTACCCGCAGCTTCAGGCGGCCTTTCCGGAGCAGCTTGCGTCCGTCCCGCCGGAGGCGTTTTACCGCGCTGTGAACAAGGTACAGAAGTCGCTGATCCGCACCGAGGCCGACGAGGTAACGTACAACCTCCACGTGATGATCCGCTTCGAGCTGGAGCTTCAAATGCTCGAAGGGCGTCTCGAAGTCAGGGATCTTCCGGAGGCGTGGCATGCGGCGTACGAGGCGGACCTGGGCATCGTCGCGCCCAGCGACGTCGACGGATGCATGCAGGACGTCCACTGGTTCGGCGGGCATATCGGCGGGGCGTTCCAGGGGTACACGCTGGGGAACGTGATGTCGGCGCAGTTTTTCGACGCGGCGCTGGCGGCGCACCCGGAAATTCCGTCGGAGACCGGTCGCGGGGAGTTCGGCGCGCTCCATTCGTGGCTGAAGGAGAATATCTACCGCCACGGCCGCAAGTACACGGCGTCCGAGCTGCTGAATAGGGTTACCGGCGGCGGGCTGGACATCGCACCGTACATCCGCTATCTGCGCGGGAAGTTCGGCGAGCTGTACTCGCTCTGAGGACGATGGCGCGGAACGTCGAGATCAAGGCGCGGGCAGGAAATGTCGCGGAGCTGACGGCCAGGGTGGCCCGGATGGCGACGTCCGGCCCCGAGGAGATCGCCCAGGACGATACGTTCTTCCGCTGTCCGGAGGGGCGGCTGAAGCTGCGCGCCTTTTCGGACGGCGCGGGACAGCTCATCTTCTACAAGCGTCCGGATACGGAGGGGCCGAAGACGTCGTCTTACAGTATCGCTCCCGTGAAGGCCGCGGACGCGATGCGGGAGACCCTCGCGCAAGCTTTGGGACAGGCGGGGCGGG
>Ga0334889_1001009_pt1 | contig 40045 bp, 28 predicted proteins | sample GraSluR1_MG_2_FD_207222 | JGI IMG/M metagenome (GOLD analysis project Ga0334889, IMG submission 207222) | Sludge microbial communities from methane-producing bioreactor in Wageningen University, Netherlands - Granular Sludge_8_08-R1 | ecosystem: Engineered > Bioreactor > Anaerobic > Unclassified...
CCGCCACACCGTACCCACATCCAGGTCGCGGATGCGGTCTACGATGTTGAAGCGCGTGTCGAGGAACTCGAGTGGACTCCCCGCTTTGAAGAGGTCGCGGACGTACTGCGGCAGGTTGACCACCAGCTCCTTAGCTTGAGTGACCAGCGGGGTAGCCAAGGCCGCGGCAATGCCCAGCACGGCGATCAGGAACAGGAAGGAGACCAGCAGCGCGGCCCAGCCGCGGCGCCAGCGATGGCGGGTCAGGAAGCCGACCGCGGGGTCGAGAGCCACCGCCAGAAGCGTGGCCACCAGCAGCCAGGCGATGACCGAGCGCACCTCGTAGATGAACAGCACGCCCAGCGCGAAGGCGAGCGTGACCACCAGCACAACCACGGTGCGGCGCGCGGTGAGTGGACGGGTATCGTGTGGGGGAACCGGTGCGTCCATGTTCCGGTAAGCATACTGTATGATGGCGCTGCGTCGGCAGGTTGTGCCCCCGGCGTCTCTTTGGCGTGGGCCTATAGCTCAGTTGGTTAGAGCAGCCGACTCATAATCGGCCGGTCGCAGGTTCGAGTCCTGCTGGGCCCACCAAAGTACTCACGTTCGAACCCACGGCCTCACTTATAGCGAGGTCGTCTTCGTCTACGGTCCATCCGGAGGCCGAGTGGCTGTTGAGCGCTCGCGTCTCCTCCTCGAGCTTCCTTCCGAAGTCAGGGTCAAGCAGAAGCCTGAACGGCTCGGCGAATTCATGGGTGACGATATCGTCGTCGTGCAGAGTCAGCTTCACGAAGAACGCCTGATTGAACAGGCGGCGCATGCTGGGCGAGGCGTCAGCGTAGGCGGCGTGACAGTCCCGGGCCAATTCCAGAGCTCTCTGAGCATTGACTTCGATTGTGTCGAAGGCAATGGATACTGCCGCGAGGCGCTGCCGAGCATCCTCAAGCTCGGCGGTGATTCTCTCTTGTTCCTGCTTGAAGAGTTCGATGGGCAAAGCCTCTGCGTAGTGCAACTGAAGTAGCTTCCGTCGCTCGTTGTTCAAGTTCTGAATCCGAAGCTGCTGGGTGTGCTCTTCGGCCTCGGCTTCGTCGCGTCTGCTGGCAAGCGCGTCCCTGATCTGATTGAGAACCTCAGGGACGTTCTCGGCGGGCAGCTGAACCGTGCGGTAGTGGTCTTCGACCAGCTTCTCGACCTTGGCAATGCGAATCACGCTTCGGTTACAGGAGAAGCGATTGCGCTGCCGACCGAGGCAGTAGAAGTAGTCGTAGACCGCCCCCGTGTGGCTGCGGGAGTTGCTGATGCCCATCCGACTGCCACAGGTGCCGCAGAAGATGCTGCCCTTCAGGTAGTGGTGATGGACGCGCTGCTTCTCGCCGGCGTAGTTGTGGGCGACGAGAACGTCCTGAACCTGGTCGAATACCTCTTGGCTGATGAGGGCTTCGTGCTTGCCGTCGTAGCGAACGCCACGGTAGATGATCTTGCCGGTGTAGTAGGGATTGGCCAGCATTTTGGCGAGCGCTCCCTTGGTAATGCGCGCAGCCGGAGTGCGAGGCCCCGGTCGGCTCGTCAGGCCGCGTCGAGTAATCGCCTCCAGCAGCTGCTGCACCGTCCACTGGCCCGTTGCGTACTGCTCAAACGCCCATCGCACAATCGGGCCACGCTCGGGATCGATGACGACGCCGCGCGCCTCGCGACCGTTCTCTTTGGTGCGCACGTGCAAGTAGCCGACGGGTGCCTTGACAACCGTGCCCCCTGACTTGGCCTTCTGCGTCATGCCCTTCTGAACTTCGGTTGCGAGATTCAGACTGTAGAACTCAGCGATCGAACTCATGATGCCGTGGAGCAGGATGCCGCTTGGCGTCTCGTCAATGTTCTCTGAACACGATACGAGCGTGGCGCCGCTTCTTCTGATTTCGAGGGTGATGGCTACGTCATCGGCGCGACTTCTGGCCAACCGATCCACCTTGTGCACGATCACGTAGTTCACCGGATGAGTGCGGAGATAGCGCAACATGCTCATGAGTTCTGGCCTATTGGCCGTCTTAGCGCTCTCGCCGCGGTCGACGAACTCCTCTTCGACCGAGGCTCCCAAAGCCTCGGACTTGCGCAAGCACGCGGCGCGCTGTGCCGGTATCGAGAACCCTTCAGCCTCGCCGCCCATCTCGGCCTGTTCCTTCGTGGAGACACGCAGGTAGATGACAGCGCGGGCGAGCCCGTCGGCGGCCGCAGTCGCATCATGTGCGCGCTCCTCTTCTTTGGTTGGTTTTGGCATGGCTCACCCCTTTCGTCTGCTTAGTTGGATGCTTCCGGCTCGCTGCCTGACGCGACTTGCATGAGCGAGAAGCCGCGCTTCTTGGCGATCCGAGCCACGTAGGCCTCGATCCTGTCGAGGTCCTCGGCGAGGAACCCTCTGTACTTGGCGGACAGATAAGGTCTCAGCGTCGGCAGATCGCGCGGCGCCATGTAGCCGGCCAATGCGAAGACGTCGGCGCTTCGGATACCGAGCACCTCGGCGATGCGGCTCAGCTTGTCCGGCCGCGGGGCCCCAATGGTTCCGGCCTCGAATCGCACGATCGTCGCCTGGTCCATCTCTGCTGCGGCAGCAAGGCGATGCGTGGAGAGCCCGTGCTCTTCCCGCTTCGCCTTCAAGAGCTGCCCAAGTTGTGCTAGTTCTGGTGTCATGTCCACCCGTTTCTCTCTTCGGATTCGTTTTCGAGATCAATTCTACCACATGCGATGCACGGATGCATCGGTCGTGGACAATTCCACAACGTACGTCCCTAAGGAATCCGAAAGACATAGAGGCTCCCTCCACGGCTAGGCACAGCGACAACCTCGCCGTTCGCAACGAGGTCGTCGAAGTAAGCTTCGAAGTCAACACTGACGTAGCCCCGAAGGCTCGCAGGCAACTGGTTGACGATCTCCTCGATCCGGGACCCCTCGAGCAACTCCTCGGCCAGTTCGGCGCCGCTCTCGTGCTCGCCCATGTAGGCGTCCTCGAAGCCGTCCAGGAGATCCGCATCGCAATCGATGAACTCGGCGTAGGCGGCAAAGGCCTCGCCGTGCTCGACGATGCCGGCTGCCACCCGGGCGACGGTCTCGAAGTCCTCGTACTCGTGGATGGTGAGCGGCCCGAAGCCTTCGTAGTCGTGAATAGCCCACTCCTCGGCACTGGGGGAGGGAGAGTCGCGCAGCATCGCGCGTACCGCGTCCATGATCTCGCTGGTCGTCTGCGCGGCGTCGATCCAGGCGCCGTGCAGACGGCCCTCGTTGTAGTCGGCAAGGCTCGCGACGTAGATGCGTGGCTTTGGTCTGCGCTCTTCCTCGGGCTTCTCGCTCTCGTGCTCGTTCTCAGTGGGTTCTTGCTCACGCATGATCACCTCCTTTCCTGGCTTCTGCTTCTTCTTGTGATGTTTGATCTTGACGCGGCCTGAAGACCCAGACGCCGCCGCGATGGTTAGGGATGGCGCAGATGACGCCGCGTCGCTGCAACTCCTCGGCCAGCTCGCTAGCCAGCAGCAGCATGTGGAACTGCTGATCCTCCTCGGATTCGTCGGCCGACAGTGGCCCCAGTTCATCCGTGAGCTGCTTCGCGAACTCAGCTGCGCTATCCCAGCTGCCGAGAAAGGCTTCATCGAAGCGGCGCAGCGCCTCGGGATCGTCGCCAACTAAATCGGCCCATGCGACAAATGCCTGACCGTGCTCGATGACGCCGCTGATGGTCTCGGCGATCGTGCTGAGCGAGTCATGCTTGCCGACCATGACGAAGCCCGGGTCAGGATCGTCTTCGTCGGGCAGCTCATAGCCCTCATGAAGCCTGTGCCGCCATGCGAGGCCAATCTTGCCCTCGATGAGTGCGACAACCTGTGCGAAATCCTTCCAGTCGGCCCGCAAGCCACCGTCCCTTCGGTCGTTGGCCACGTAGATGGGCCTGTCGTCCTCGTTAGCGCTGTCGAATGCTCGTTCATGCATACTCACCTCCTTTCGTTGCTGCTTGGTAATGGGCGGGTCCCGGCGCTCGGCTTTGATGCCGAACGACCGGGGTTCCCGCCCGTTCGCCCGTGGGCGACGTCGCGACGCCGGGACCGGCTTAGCCGTTCTCGGGAGTCTCTTCGCTACGCGGGCGCTTGCTGCTCGCCTTGGCATCCTTCGGCTGTTCGGAGTTGCCGAACAGCGTCGTGATGGCCGCTTGCCGGGCCTGGGCTTCGTGCTCGATTTCCTCGGCAACCTGCTTGGCTCGAGCAGACAGCTCAGGGTTGGCGCGCTTGGCGTCGAGATGGCTCTCGATGGCCTGCCGGATCTCGTCGGTCAACGAGCTTTCGGACAGCTGGGCCAGCACGCTGAGCTGGGCGTGCAGATCGTCATCGAGGCGGATGGCGAGTGTCTTCACGGCTTCACCTCCTTCTGACGACGAGTCTTGTCTGGGTGCTTGTCGGGCATCCCATCACCTCCTCGGTGGTGTGCGACCGGCGATTGCGGGCGCAATCGTATGGCGGTCGCATGACACCGACGAGGTCGCGTTCATGCAACGGCGCTCCTGGGAGTTGGGTGCTCGTCGAGCTGCGCCAGTCGTTCTTCGGCCAGCCCTGCGAACTGGGGATTCAGCTCTATGCCCAACCAATCTCGCTCGAGGCGCTGTGCAGCGACGGCCACGGTGCCAGAGCCCATGAAGGGGTCCAGGACGACACCGCGTCGAGTGGTTCCGCCGCAGTTGCACATTGCACGCAGCTTGCCTCGGACTGCGAGGTTCCCGAGCATCTTGACTCGCTGGCGCATCCATGGAGCACCACACCGGGAGCAGACACGCTCGGGGCACGTGGCGAGAATCGGTCGCTCGACGAGCTTCTCGGGGAAGACGGCGTGGTGCGCTCCCCTGTACCCGGCGGTCGAGAGGGACCAGACATCACCGGGGTTCTTGCCGAGTGGATGGCCGGGCAGTCCGGCCGCCTTCAGGCGGTCGAGACCGGTGTGCTGGCCCGCCGAGGGGCCGCGCCACTCTGGAGGAACTGACCACGCCGAGCGAGCCTTCGCGGGCCTGCCCAGTGTGGTGGTGTGCGGGATACGGATGGCATCCAGGTCGAAGAAGTAGCGCCGTTCGCGAACGAAGAAGTAGACGACTTCGTGAGTCGTGCTCAGGCGATCAGGCACGCTGGTCGGCATGGGATTCGTCTTGGCCCAGACAACCTTGTTGCGGAGTATCCAGCCGTCGTGAGTCAGCGCCTGAGCGGCACGCTCTGGAGCCAGTACGAGGCTCTTGTCGCGAGCGCCGTGGGTTGCCGAGCGACTATAGCTGTCGCCGAGGTTGAGCCAGAGCGAACCGGTCGGCTTGAGGACCCTCTTCAGCGAGCGCGCGACATCCAACAGCTCTTGGGCGTAGTCGTCAACATGTGATTCCAAGCCGATCTGCCGGTCATCTTGATAGTTGCGCAGACGGAAGTACGGCGGGCTCGTGATGACGCAGTCAACGGATTCTCCCGGCAAGGTCGGAAGGACGTCGCGTGCGTCACCGACGACGATCCTATTGCGGGGCAGCCGCTTCACGACGCGCCTCCGGTCAGGCACTTAAGGGCTCTGGTGGAGTCGGTCACTGCGAACAGCTCACCGTTGAGTCCCCGAGCGGATGCGATGCCTCGTTTGACGCGCTGCGCACGGCTCTCTGATGGGGCGATGAAGAGCATCTGAGGGAACAGCCCGCGGCTGTCCTGCTCGATCCCAGAGGCCCAGTAGTGGTGATACATCCAGCACTTGCGGATCACGGCGGCGACGCTGTGGGTAGCAAGGTCGACTTCGACGAACCAGAGGTACTCGAAATCCCCGGACCGCAGCGACACCAACAGGTCGGGCTTGAGTATCTGGACACCTTCAAGTCCGACCGTGAACTTGCGCCAGCACGTCGGTTCAGTCTGGACTTCGATCAGCTCCAGATCACCTGACCGGGAAAGTACCTCCAAGTCGACCACCAGTTGCGCGACCGCGAGCGTGTGGTCGAGAAAGGCAGCCGAGGGTTCGCGGCGACGAACCCTGGCATCACCTTCGTGATGGAGGATCCGATCCCCGAACGGAGCTACCCCGTAGACATATGACGACGAACCGGCGCGGACGCCGCCGATACGGCGTTCGAGCCGCCAGAGAATCGACGCTCGCGTCAACCTGCCGAGAACCTTGCGGCATGTCCGCGCCCCGGTGAGAGGCGTTGCGTGGTTGTAGAACTGCAAGTCCTCGATCTGGCGGGCGGTAAGGTAACGGAAGCGCTCAACGCTCTCGATTACAGCTACCTCTCTGTCTGACAGCTGCTTGCGGGTGCGACGGGCGAGGGCCGGACCGGCGCGTTGAGGCGCTCTCATGGTGTCCTCCAGGAGAGCGACTGAGTCGTCGCCACTGTTGATGATGGCGTGTGCGCTGTGCAGGCAAATTGCATCCGGTTGAGTGTCGCGAGCGGGTAGGCGACCGGTGACCTCATGACCGCCTCCTTCTGCCGATGGGGCGGTCATCAGACTGCCCTTCCCCGGAGACCAGAGCGGCGAGCTCGGCCTCGATAGACGCAAGGTCGCGTCCGTAGCGGACCCTGCTCACATCACGGATCGACGAGGCGTCGCTCGTGCGAGGAGCAGGCTCAAGGGTCCGCGCCGAGGCGAAGGGCGTGACGTTGCTGTCGGCCACAAGCGAAACGTAGGCCTCGTACCTACCAAGGCTCTGGAGGTCGACTGCATCTATCTCCGAAGTACCGGCGGCGATGATTCGTGCGTCCTCGTTGCCGAGCTGAAAGCACACGCGCGAGCGCGCGTTGGCAAGCACGGCGGAACGCAGGGAGGTCGGAAGCTGGGCCAGATGCTGGTGAGCGAGCGTCAGTCCGACGCCGAGCCCGCGCGCCTGGGCGAGCACATCGGCGACGTCGGTCGGCAGGTGGAGATAGTCCTGAAACTCATCGATGTAGACCATCACGGGCGCACGTGCGCCTGCGGCCACGCGCACCCTGCCCAGTGCGGCCTGCCATAGCTGCGAGACGACGAGCGAACCGAGCAGTGCCGCCGCCTCAGGACCGAGCAGGCCTTTGGCAAGTGAGACCAGTACCACCTTCCGCTGCGAGAACACCGAGTGGATGTCGAACGACGGCTCGGCCTGGCCGATCACCGCTCGCATGCGCGGGCGCAGCAGGAAGGCGCGCAGCTTGTTCATGACTGGCGCAATGGCCTGCTGGCGTTCACCATCGCTCAGAGAATCGAACCAGTGCCAGAACGGCCGCAGCGCGACCTCGTCGGTAAGCACAGCGACGCGCTGGCGGCGAAACCTGGGATTGGAGAGAAGCACCGGCAGCGCGCAGAGCGTCATGCCTGGCCTGTCGGCCAGGGTGAGCAGCGCTGCATGCAGGATGTCCTGGGTCCGAGGGCCCCAGCTCTCTCGATAGAGGTCATGGAAGACGGCGAGCACCTGGTCGGCGATCAGCTCGGCCGGTCCGTCACCGCCGCGAAGGACGTTCAAGCCAACGGGACGATGCTCGTCGGCCGGGTCGAGAACGACGATGTCGTCGACGCGCCTGTCGGGCACACGACGCAGGACATCCTCGACAAGGTCACCCTTGGGGTCGACGACGACTACACCGCGTCCGGCATCGATGTCCTGGACGATGAGGTTCAGCAGGAGAGTCGACTTGCCGACGCCGGTGGGGCCTAGCACATGCAGATGCTGCAGGGAGTCACGAAGAGTGAGGGCGAGTGGACGGTCGGGGCCCGGGCAGTTCGACACCGCGACCAGGCGACCGCGACGCGGCACGTTCTCGTTCGCACGCAGCAGCCGGGCACCCACGCGATCGAGACCCGGATACCCTGACGAACCCAGGGGCCAACCGCAGAGGGCGGTCAGCTCCTTCACATTGACAGCCATCGGCCAGTTCCTGGGAAGGCTAGCCGCCGCGACCTTGTCCGGTTTCTCTTTGCGGAGCCCGACGCGGATTCCAGGTGTCTCCGCCGTGCGAAGCGCGGCCAGCACTCGTGAGGCGACTGACTGGGCGATCTGCGGTGTGGGCGCCTGAACGCCGACACGGCACATCGTCTGAAAGCCCGCCTCCTCTACCTTCTCTCTGATGGCATGGCGCTCGTCAGCGTTGAGAGTTGTCGTGCCCGAGACGGTTCGCTTCACGATGTCGCGCCACGAGGATGCCGGGCGCGGGCTGCCCAAGACCGGAGCACTGATCGGCGTGAGGCGCGGCCCGAGGAGCCATTGGAAGATGACGGTGGTGTCGGCACTCGTATCGGCGAGCGCGGTGGCAATTGCTCGAGCGGACTCCGCCATGTGGTCGGTGCGAAGTGCCCGGTGCTGGCCCTTGAGCGTCACGCGCCACGCATATTCGGGGGCGCGCAGGGTATCATGGTGAACGACCCCCGTTGCGGCCCCCGGAACATGCGCCCCGAGCGCCGAGACTATGTGCTCGGCATGCCGTTCGGTGAGTCCCAGGCGGTGCGTCAGACGACCGCCCCTACCCACAATCTCCAGCGCAATGACATGACGCCGACGGTCACCGGCGAGCTGACGGAAGAAGGCGACAACGCCCCGTTCATCCACCTCGCGCGGCCAGGTGATGTCGCGCCACTGCGAAGGGGCTTCCTCGCGGATGCGCGTTGCGGCGAAGCCGCTAGCAGCGGCGCCACTCCCGAGGAGCGCGAGAAGGATCCACTGCTCGTCGTTCATGTCGCGTCCTCGGGTCGCGGAGTCGTCTCCTCCGCTTTCGGAGTAGTCTGCTCCGCTGGCTTGCGATCTTGGGCTTCTGCTTCTGCCTCGGCCTGAGCTATCGCAAGCGCGATCAATACCCTGCCGAGCTTCCGGCAGTCAGGCGGGTTCCTTCGCATCGACCGAATCACTATCTGAGGAGTTGGTCTTGCATGAGTCATCTCAACCTCCCTTCCGACCCAGAGCGGCGATGAATACACGCATCACCGCGAGTCACACTCAGTAAACGATGCGTAAATGCATCAGTCAATAGTGATTGTGAATTCCACAACAGCGACCGGGACGCTTCGACCACGCCCTCACCACCCGTCCCCGGGCTTCTTGAAGATGCGGATGAGGATGGCGATGGCTACTCCCGTCAGAAACAGGATGGGCAGCGCGGGCTCGAGCATCCGCCAGGCGAGCGGGAGCATCACGGAGAGCAAACCGAGGAGGACGAGCACGACGGCCATCTTCTTGAGCCAGGTGCTCACTAGCTCCCCCTGGCGGCGTTCGTCCTCGCGGTGCGGCACGAAGGCGAGGAGCCTGGGTCGCCAACGGTGAGGCGAGGCTGGCTGTCGGTTGGAGGAGTCAAGGTGCCTCCAATCTGGTTCCGGTGGCGATGTAGCGGGCCGTGCGCTCGGCCCATAGCCTGGCTACCTTGAGGATCGTGACGGCATCGCGGGGCGCCGGTTGCCAGCAGATGAACTGGCCGTTGCGGGGGTCGATCAGGCGGTGCGTTGCCGCCATGTCGGAGTGTAGGCCCCTGTAGTTGGGCTGGGAGCGAATGTACGCCCGATACGACCCGTCGACGCAGCGAGCGAACGTGAACCGGAACTGCATCTCGGGGTAGTCACGCGAGATATAGAGGATGCTGTCGTTCGGCAGGGTCGCGTGTTGCGGGTCGAGGACCCAGATGCGGACCGCACCTCTCTCAGACACCAAGCGGCCGTCCGGATCGACGATCTCATACTCGCCCCCGTGAGCGCCGACCGAGTCCGCCGGTCGAACCTCGGGTGCAGATCGTTGATGTTCTGCTCCGATGGACGCGAGGAGTGATCGCAGCGACCTCATGGCGCCTCACCGTCCTGAGACGCTGCCTTGAACCTCGGAGGGGGACCTGCCTGCAGGTCGACCACTCCGTCAACGAGCGGGCGCGAATTCGCGAACACCTGACCCAGCAGATTGCGGGTCGTATGTAGAAGGCTGCGCAGGTTCACGGGCTCGACAGTGAGTTCGACGATCGAGTCACAAAGCACGGCATCGACCTTGTCAAGGACGACGTCGTACTCGTCAGCCACGACACGGACTGTGCGCTCGGCCGCGCGCGACTGGGCGTCGGCTTCAAGAGGGGTGAACGGCACGACTGCCGTCACGGCATCGGCGATGTCTGTGAGGAACTCGCACTCCCGGAGATGCGCGCGACTGAGCCGCTCACGGGCGCGTCTGTCGATTGCCGAAAGACCCTCGAGATCGTCTGCGAGCTTGTCGGCGAGATAGGCCGTCGTGAGGATGACGATCGCATCGGGTTGGCAGACGCGGGTTCCGTCGGGCGCGATGACCGAACCGTCCTCGAGGAGGGGCCCAACGACGTGCTGCATGACGAACGGGTTCGTCCTTTCGATCCCGCGCACAAGGATGACCGGTCGGGGTTGACGCAGCGCCGCCACCAAGGGCGGCTGGTTCTGGTCGCGAGGTGCATGTGGGAATCCGAGGATCGCTCCCGCTCGCGTCTCAGCGGCGAGCGTGCCAGGGTCGATCTCAAGGTAGCTGTGTCCCGGGCAGCCGATCGCTTCCAAGGAAGGAAGTAACGCTCTGGCCATGGTCGCTTTGCCCAGGCCACGTGGCCCGGCGATGATGGCCGAGACGGGATGAGCGGGACGCGTTCGCTCAAATCCGGCGGCGACGAGCTGAGCAAGCCGCTCCGCCGCCTCACGCTGGTCTCCGACGACGCTGTCGAGTTGATCCGCCAGAGCGCGTGCATCGCACGGGCGCGGCGGCTCGGGACTTCCGCTGAACGACTCGGCGAAAGCCTCGGCCAGCGGGCCCTGACAGAAGTCGCGGATGGCGGTCGCATTGGGAAAGACCAGCGACCGCAACTCGAACAGCGAGCGAACGTCCTCGACACGGCCGTCGTAGGCGCTCGCCTCGACGCCAAGCTCGGTCGACTCGTCGCCCACTGCTCGGAACGTGAGGCGACCTGTGCGGCGTCGGCAACGCGGGGGATAGACTGCTTCGGCGAAGGAGCGCTCACGCTGACGTGCCGCTTCACAGACGACGCGGAAGTCGTGCACGGGGGCGCTGATGAGGCGTTCCATCACGACACCGGGATGGCATCGAGGTCGGTGAACGGTGGCGTACTCAGCAGGTCGCCCGTCCCGCCGCAGTCGGGGCAGCCCTCTCTCGGCTCGATCGTGCGCCAGACCGTCTCGTCGAAGAAGAATGCGCCTGGGTCGTCGCAGCCAGCGAGCAACCGCTCGTGGGCGGTCACGCCGGATATCTGCGACGCGTTGGGATTGAGCCGGAGCATGGCGAGTTGACGTTCGGCCATCGGCTTGAGCAGCGCAGTCTGCGCGACGCGCTCTTCGGACACGTGCTGCTCCTTCTCGCCAGGCACGACCGCGTGCAAGGCGGCCAACGTGACGCACACTTTGAGGGCGTTCAGCCGGGGCGTGGTCCAGTAAGGAGCACCGGTGCTGGTCGCGTCGTTCTCACCCCCTCCCAGGTAGTGCTCGTAGCGCTTGGCCGTCCCGCAGCGAACACAGCCCTGAGTGAGCCCCGGGTAGACGAGGATGATCTCACCGCTCGCCCCACCGCGATGCAGTGCTGCCTGAACGAACGGCACCTTCAAGTCGAGCGCAGCCCTATGCGCGTAGGCGTCAGCGGGGATGCTGTCGGTCCAGCCCCCGATGAGGACACGCACCGGCGCACCAGCGTGCGGAAACGGCTCGGTGATGAGCCTCGCGAGCTGGTCTCGCGGTAGGTCCTGAACGCGCTTCTGAATGGGGATGACGGTAACCGCCGGGTTGATTCGCCTCAGGGCGTCAGCGCAGGCGAGCACCTTCGGTCGACCGAGTTCCGACGAGAAGACACCCTGGGTGGCCAAGTTCTCGACCTCAACCACATCCGGGTCTATGAGGACGACCTGCCCGAGTCCGACGCGCACCAGGTTCTCGAGGGCGTCACGGGCCCCGCCCGCGCCCACCGCGATAACCCGACTGTGACGAAGCCACTCGGCGTCATACGCGCCGCGAACGCGTCCAAACTGGTCGAGCGGCGAAGGCCACACGACCTTCACGCGAACCGCCTCGATATCGGCGACGCCGCCGAGTCCAGGTCGAGCCACGAAGAAGTTGATGCGCGCAGGCCAGCCGTCCCGTGCGGGAAGCACGATGGGCAGGACAAGCTCGTCGCACTTCACTTTGGCGAGCAGCTGCTGCGCGTAGACGCGATCCAGGAACGACGGGCGGCCGAGGGAGCCCGGATGGCTGTGAACGAAGCCTGCAAACGTCGAGCCGTTGGCGGCCAGGAAGCGCCGTTCATCGTTCGCCGCCGCGATGTCGGGCTCGTAGGTGGCTCCAGAGTTCAGGGCCGTGGCGTCGAACCGGAAGTGGTCGATTTGGCCGTCGGTTAGGCCGAGGAAGCCTCCGGTCTCTGCTGCCTGGAAGCCAATCGTGGCCGTTATTTGGTCTAGCACGGAGGTGGTGATACGGAGCATACCTTGTGAGTCCCGAGTTGGGATCCGGACCGAGTGCGTCGCCTGAAGCCGACTTATCCTGTCGCGGCCTCGGGCGACGGATTCGACGGCCGACCGAACACGCGATGCAGTGCCTACGATGAAGTCCGTCGAACGGCTTCCGGTAAGGCAGCCCGTCATCTCGGCACCAGCAGCTGCAAGTGGGCGCTCTTGAACCTGATCTGTCATTGCTTTCTCGCCTCCTGATAGTTGCAGCCGGCCCGGTTTGAACCGGGCCGGCTGCGGCTGCAGCTCAGCTATGAAAGACCCCTGCCGGCAGGTCGTCGCCGTTGTCGCGCGGCGTCGGCGGCGGGGTTGGTCGGGGATCGGCCATGATCACCTCCTTCGGTTGCTTTGAATCCCAGTGGCTCAATAGGCGGGAGGTGCGGGATTTCGTAAACGGAGCAGACTCGACAGCGTCCGATTGCGGGCTAGAAGGCCGGGGCCGACTGCGAGAGAATCGCGAGTGCGCGGCTCTCGCGATCGCATCGGGGAGTCTTCAACTGCAGCCGAAGGTGGTCTTGTTGCTCGACCTCAAGACGTGGCGACAAATACTAGGAGAGAGGGATGCTGCTCAGGACGGACAACGCCTGGGCCCCGCGACTTGGGCCTACGTGCAGTCGCTTGCCACTGAGATGGTCACAAGCGATCTCGCGCAGGGCGGCGTCGAGAAACTAGACGGCGAGCGGGCTGAGAGCGAGGCCGCCGACCTTTGTGACAGGTTCGTCATGGAGTTCCTGCTCTTCATCCCTCGACCTGAGCGGCCAGACAGACCCCGGCGCAACTCAGGGCAGCTGTCGCTGGCCTTCGCACAGGCGGGCGAATCTGTCGATGGAGCGTCGCTCGCAGGCGCCCAACGATTCCGTCGGTTCCTGGTCTCGCAACTTGCGCGCTGCCGCGGTCTTCAGAAAGCAGACAGAGAGCCACTCGTCGATAACCTGCGTAAGCGTCTCAAGAAGCTTCTCGCACTTGCGGCGACCGACAGCAATCACCCCACCTATCGCCGGCAAGTTGACAGCGATGTCTGGTTCTCCTTGGATCCCGGGTCTCTCGAGGGCACTCCTGCTGTTCAGTCACCCGCCGGCTCTACAGGCGTTGTCGTTGTGCACGAAGACGGAGCCCAAGATGGGGCTTGGGTTGCGGCAACGGTGGCGGAGATGCTTGCGGCCGCTGCTCGGCTTAGCGAGAGGCAGATTGTCCAAGCGAGCCTGGCTGCCAACTGCGACGGACGGCGGATCGTCGCTCGACTATATGCGATCACCACTGATATCGAGCGCCCCCTGTTCTGCAGGATTGGCAGGCGTGGAGGCTACGACAGTCGGTATTCTGCTGCGCTTGATCAGCTTGACGACGCCGCTCCCCCGACGAAGCTCCGCAAAGCCCTTGCATACTACGTGTCGGGCTTCAGGCTCGTGATAGAGAAGGTGCAGTTAGACGAGCACGGCGAGCCGGGGGCACTGCCAAGCTGCTACTCTGATGCTGACCTTCGAGACCTCGTGGAGCGGGCTCGTTTGACGTTCCCGTGGTTCAACTTGGGCGTGCTGACCTCTACCTTGCGCTCAGTCCTCATTGCGCATGGACGCCTGATCGTCGTCGACGTTAGCGGCGGCTCTGACCCAGATCCGCTTGAGGCGAGCATGGACCGGCAAGCGCTCGCCATAGACCCTTGTGACTCACGAGCAGGGCAGCCGGACGAGATCGTAGCTTCCCGAGGGAGATCGCGGATGATTGATGACGCTGTGAGGGAGACCCTGGCAAACCTCAAGCCAGAGGAACTCACCAGTCTCGGGCTGGCGATGGCCGGCCTAACCGCAGCCGAAGCGGCGCAGATTCACGGACGGTCCGCGCCAATGGAGACCTACTGGAGGCGGCGGACGTTTGCCAAGCTGCGGACGAGACTTAGCGAAGCCGAGTGGAGAGATGATGACGAGGCCCTATGCGAGTATGCTGGCGCGCTACTCGATGCGATCACAAAGGAGGAGTCACCATGACGTCCTCAGCACTGCCGCCGGGTTGGTTCCCCGATCTGAGCGCAGAGGGCGAGCCGCATTGGCCCAATCCGTTGCCTGATGATGCCGCGCTGCGCGCAGGAGACCTCCGTGAGATCCGAACGCCCGAGGCCGGCCGCAGCGAGAGGGTTGGCCTTGTCCTTCACGTGCATCCACTCAGCAGCTCGGACTCAAGGCTGGTCGCGCGCGTTGCCCTCGTAGCCACGGCAGTTGGGATGGCAAGTGATCTCGACTACATCGCAGGGGTCGGGGAAACGTTGCTGCCGTTCGACATAGTCGTTGAGACTGACGTCACGCGACCGCTGTGGGCTGACCAGTTGGGAGATTGTTATGGACGTCTGGCGCTGGACACAGTCTCCCGTCTGAACGCGAGCGCCTGCCACCCTGCAGCTGAGCCTCTTCCCGATGATAGATCCGGACCACCGGTTCTAGGGGCGATCGATCCTCGGCACAGCTGGAAGGTTCGGGAGCTCGGCGAGATGCGAGCGCTCGCCAGCGATTGCCTCGCGGCTATTCTCAAGAGCGAGACGTCCGATTCGAGCGCGTCTCATGAGCCCACGCTGCAAACGGGAGATGTCGCTCGCGTCGTCGAGGCCCTGCGCGAGCAGCCCGACGTGCAACGGCTCCTGGTAACCGTGCCCCTCCATTGGGTTCAGGCGGCCAGCAACGAGGTGACCGAGCCCCTGCCGACAGAGCTGGACTTGTCGGGCTATGTCGCCGGGACAGGAGAGGAAGAGGTCCTCATGACGGTGAGCCCCATCGGCGGCCAGCATGCAGCCTCCGGTCTCCATGTCAGGGTGGAGGGAGCACCCGAGGGCAGCGCGCTCGTTATCGTCGACCATCTCGGTCGGGAACACGCGGCGGCGTTCGACGCTGCATCAGGAACGTTCAATGCGCATGTCGATGCGTCACCCGAGAGCGTAATGACCGAAGCGGTCCTGGAGCTGAGGTGGCGTCCTCCGGCATGATCCCAGAGTCAACAGGGGCCGCGGTTTCGCGGTGGTACGAGGCGGTCGTTAGGCGAGCCAGCACCAATCATGCAGTCAATGGAACTGCGTGTGAGCTGGAGCTGCTGGATGCAGTAGTGGCCGCGGCCAGGCCGGACTACGCCGCTGAGACGGCAAGAGCCGTTTTGGCCCTCGCCGACATCCATGTGTCCGCCGGCGAGGGAGACGTGATGTCTTCTATCGCGGCTAGTGCACACTTGTTGGCCTCGGAACTCTACCTTCTTCTCAATGGGAGAGGCGAAGAGGAGGCGCGAGAGAACCGTCGTCTTGCGCTTCAATATGCGGTCCATGATCAGCGGTTTCGCAAGGAAGCCTACGAGCCCACTTGCCAGCGGCTTGTGCGGCACTTGCTGGCTGAGGAAGACAAAGAGCAAGACAACGGCCGACGTGTTCATCTACTGCATTACGCTGGCCAGTTCGCATTCGTCTGCGATCCAGCACTCTCCGAGTCCCTGTTGTGGCGCTGCGTAACTCTCTCCTCGTGGGGCGATTGGAAGGACGCGTTTCTGCAGCTCACGTCCTTGGCCTTGAATAGGGGACATACAGAGACTGCCCGCCTTTTCGCTCGGCTCTCCTGGAACCCGGCAGCTATTGACGCGGCCGAGTCTGCTGCCGATGCGAAGGACGGCCCCGGGTCACCTGCGCCGTGGCAGCAGAGGTTGGCCCAATCGGCGATCATGAGTCTGGCTCGCCTGGATCCTGGCGAATCGCACTCGGTGGAGGTATTCATGCGAGTGGCTGGGAAGCTGCAGAACTCCGGACTCGGAGAGCTGGCGCTTCTGCTCTCTCATGGCGTCTTGGACCTTCGGGATGACAGGGACTTGCCCGACGACGTATTCCGCGAGTGCTTGGGCATGAGGGCCAGGATGGGCATCAGCGATGCGACGGCCCAGACACCGTTCGACAACGTGAGTCTCTCGGAGCCCTTCATGGTCCTGGCGGCACGTGCCGCCGGCGCCGAGATTCCGGCACCGCGCACCGCGGTAGAAGCCCTTGAGTTTGTACGTGAGTTTGAGACGAAGAGACCGACGGCTGGTTGGCTTGAGCGCGCGGCGGTTCACGCCTGGGCCGGCCGAGCACTTGAGGCTCCAGTTCTCGATGCAGCCGAAAGAGATGGCCAGGTTCCCGCCGCGGAGTCCCAACTCTCCGCCCTACTCTTGAGTGTTGCGGCTGCCGAACTGACCGATATCGGTGCTCCGGTCTTCGCGCCGGAGCTCTGGCGAGACGCCGCACGTCTCAGCATCTTGTTGCGTGGCGATTCCTCCTTCCCCTTCGCCCTTCGTGCCCTAGAACTCAGCACGGAGATGCGGATACGCAACGCCGACTTCATTGCCCGGCGCTCGATGGCTGCTCGGATGCTTCACCTCAGAGGTGTTGTCGGTCGAGCGGCCGCACTCTCGGCGAGTCGGGAGGACGCTAGAGATGCGGCAAGGGCATGGGAGAGGGACCAGCAAGACCAGCTTGCTGTTCAGCTCACGAGCCTAGCGAGCCCCCGTGAAGTCATCGCTGAAGCCGAATCCAAGTCGATGGCTATCAACAGCCTGGACGGAGCGGTCGATACGCAAGCCCTCCTCGGCCTAAGCAGACCAACGGAGGGCCGCTGGCTCAAGGCGGAACGGCAGACGATGCTCGACGATCTGCCATCCTCCATTCGACCCCTCTACGCGCGCGAGCTGCAACTTCCGTCAGTGCCCGATGGCTGTGATGTGCTCTTCTTCACACTCCACCTTGGCGGTGCGGCCGTTGGCCTCTGGGGCTGCGATGGGGACCGCTGGGAGGCGTTCTTCTGTCCGTTCGACAGAGGGGAGGAGCTGGTGCGCCGGCATGCGCCGGGCGAGGCCCCGTTTGCGTTGAAGCGGCGGATCAACGCTCGCCATCCGATGCAGCAGCTCGCGGAGACGCTGCCGCTGCAATTGCGAAGGAAGGTCGCCGCTGGAAGATGCCGGCGACTCATCATCTGCGTTCAGGCTGAGAGTGCGGCCGTTCCTTGGGCGGCACTTCCTCTGATGGATGGCACCCCTCTGGTCCGCGCCGTCCCGCCCGTTGTGGCGCCGTCGCTCACGATCTGGACGGCGCTGCGCAGTCGGCCCCGTCCAGTGGGAAGCGACATCGTGCACGACGTATTTGGTACTATTGATGGCCAAGATGCAGCATCGGTAAGACGTGCTCTTGGCAGCCGCGACGTTCGCAATGTCGTTGTGGTTGGCCACGGGAACAATGAAGGCTGGACGAATCACGCGGTCGAGCTTGGCGACGGATCGACGCTTACTGCAGCTGAGCTGCTGTCGACGCGGTTGACGGGGACCCTGTGGCTGGGCAGCTGTTGGTCGGCCGTCCCTTCTCCGGAGGTTGGTTGTGAGCCGTTGGGGCTGGCGACCGCAGCACTGCTTGCCGGCGCGCGCTCGACTGTTGGCTCGTCTTGGCCGCTCCCAATACACTCGGTTGCTGAGATCACGGGTGCAGCCCTCCCGGACCTGATGGATGGCATCGAAGCTGCTGATGCTCTCGCCCGCGCACAGGTGTCCTACTTGGACGCTCATCCCGATGCCGCGCCATGGGAATGGGCAACGCTGACAGCGACCGGCCCATGAAGCGCGATGCGGACCTCGCGGAGCTGTATCTCGCCCTCGCCGCCGCAGCCCTTGCTCAGGAGCTTCATGAGCGTGCCAGGCAATGGAGCCAGCAGGCTGAGCGCGTGGCTGCGACTGAGTCGCAGTTGTACAGAGCGAAACGGATACGCGTGATTGCTGGCCTAGCTCTCGCTGCGCCGACCGCTTGGCTTGATGAGCCCTTGGACATGTTGGTGTCGGAGCTGCTGCGCGACGCCGGTGAGAGAGGCGATCGGGAAACACTGGAGCAGCTTCAGGCAGGTCTTCTGACTCTCCGCGACTCCCTACGATGCAATCAGCCCTCCCGTGAGGAGTAGCGGAGCCCTGCGTGGCCTCCAGGACTGCACCGCGGACGCTAGCGGCGACTCGGGCCCTTCTGGATGGCAGGACTTCAGGATGAGCATTGCGGAGTTGATCTACGAGTCCATGCTCTGGCGCTGGTAACTGTTCATGTGCAGGCAAGTTCGCTCGGAGTCCATCCGGCACCTTCGATAGACTAAGAACCGCGGCTGTGTCGAGCAGCCCAGTGCCATTGGAGGGGGCGTGGACCAAAGTCAACTCAAGCCTGATGTTGTCGTCACGGGCCCTGCTTTTTCTGAGCCCATCCAGATCATCACGACTGTCCAGGTCGGCGATGCCGTCAAGCTCATTGGTCGGGGACTACGAACCAACCAGGTCCACGACCCGCTGCTCACGCCGGCGCAGCTTGCGGCGCTCACGGCGTCGCCGGAGCACCCCGCATTCGATGGCGACCCCCAGCGCTTTCGTCTCGGAATAGAGGCACACCGGCTCGGCCTTGCCTATGAGTACGACCCGTTCTTCTCATTGTCGATCGCCCGCGTTGACCCCCTGCCGCACCAGCTCGAGGCGGTCTACGACTACTTCCTGAAGCTGCCGCGCATCAGGTTCCTCCTCGCTGACGATCCTGGGGCGGGCAAGACCATCATGGCCGGCCTGCTGCTCAAAGAGCTCAAGGCGCGTGGGCTCGCCACTCGAACCCTCATCGTCACGCCCGCCAACCTCACCTTCCAGTGGCAGCGAGAGATGAAGGACAAGTTCCGCGAGAGCTTCGAGGTGATCGGTGGCAGCGTGCTGCGCGCCAACTACGGCCAGAACCCGTGGCAGGAACGCGACCAGGTAATCACGTCGTTGTCGTGGGTATCGCGCATCGAGGATGCGCGCGAGAGCCTACTGCGGTCGCATTGGAACCTGATCATCGTCGACGAGGCGCACAAGATGAGCGCCTACGCCGAAGAGCGAAAGACGCTCGCCTACAAGCTCGGCGAGTCGCTCTCACAGATGACCGAGCACTACCTGCTGATGACGGCTACGCCCCACAAGGGCGACCCCGACAACTTCTGCCTCTTCCTGTCGCTTCTCGACCGCGATGTATACGGCAACATCAAGAGCCTTCAGGAGGCGATGAACCGCCACTCCGCGCCGTTCTACCTGCGTCGCACCAAAGAGGCGCTTGTCGCCTTCCCGGACCCCGAGACCGGCGACGTCCATCAGCTGTTCACCAAGCGCGAGGTGAACACCGCCGCCTTCCAGCTCGACGGTGAAGAACTCGACTTCTACGACGAGCTGACCGGCTACGTCGAAGACCAGTCCGCGCGAGCGTCGCAGGACGACTCGGCGCGCGGTCGAGCCATCGGCTTCACGATGGCGATGCTGCAGCGGCGCATGGCCTCCACTATCTATGCAGTGCGACGCAGTCTGGAACGCATGTGCGACCGACGCGAGAAGATCCTGGCCGACCCCGAGGGGTACCGGCAGGAGCAGATCGCCAAGAAGGTCCCTGACGACTTCGACGAGCTGACCGACGAAGAGCAGCAGGAGATCATCTCTGAGCTTGAGGACGTGGTCGCGTCGATCGACCCCGGCGTCCTCAAGAAGGAGATCGCCGAGCTCGGACGACTCGTCGATCACGCCAAGATCCTCGAGCAGCGCGAGGTCGAGACCAAGCTCTGCAAGCTCAAGGACCTGCTCGAGGAGCAAGGCTTCTTTGCTGACCGCAGCAAGAAGCTCATCGTCTTCACGGAGCACAAGGACAGCCTCGACTACCTTGCCGGGGACGGGCGGGATGGTCGGCCCGAAGGCAAGCTTCAGTCATGGGGCCTGTCAGTCGTGCAGATTCACGGCGGAATGAAGATCGGTGATCGCGACACGGTCGGCACACGCATCTGGGCCGAGAAGGAGTTCCGCGAAACCGCTCAGGTTCTGGTCGCCACCGAGGCAGCAGGAGAAGGCATCAATCTGCAGTTCTGCTCGCAGATGATCAATTACGACATCCCCTGGAACCCGGTGCGGCTTGAACAGCGCGTCGGGCGCATCCACCGCTACGGCCAAGAACGGGACTGCTACATCTTCAACTTCGTGGCCACGAACACACGTGAAGGCCGGGTGCTTCAGAAGCTGCTCGAACGGCTTCGCGAGATCCGCAAGGAACTCGGCACCGACCAGGTGTTCGACGTGGTCGGCGAGGTCTTCCCGGCGAGCCTGCTGGAGAAGTGGTTCCGTGAGATGTATGCGCGCCGGACCGACGAGCACGAGGTCCAGAACCGCATCGTTGAGACCATCGATCCGGAGCGATTCCGTCGTATCACCGAGTCCGCGCTCGAGGGCCTGGCCAAGCGCGAGCTGAACCTGTCGGCCATCGTCGGCAAGTCGGTGGAGGCGAAGGAGCGTCGGTTGGTGCCCGAAGCCATCGAGCAGTTCTTCGTAGCCGCGGCGCCGCACGCGAACGTCCAGCCGAAGCCCTCAAGGCCTGAGGCGCACACCTACCGCATCGGGAAGGTCCCATGGCGCTTGCAGCAGCGCGGCAACCGGTTTGAGCAGCGCTACGGCCGTCTGGCCAAGGAGTATGGAGTCGTTGCCTTCGACAAGGCGCGCCTGAAGGACGATCCCACTCTTGAATGGGTGACGCCGGGACACCCGCTGTTCGAGGCCGTGCGGGAGGATGTTCTCGAACTCGTCTCGGACGATCTCATCCGCGGCGGTGTCTTCTACGATCTGCAAGGCGCCGAGCCGGCAAGCCTGGACGTGTTTGCGGCGTCGATCAAGGACGGACGAGGCCACACGTTGCACCGGCGTCTGTTCGTCGTCGAGACCGACTCTGTCGCGCAGATGACGTTGAAGCAGCCGACGGTCTTCATGGAGATCATGCCGGCCTCAGACGGCGAAGCGTTGCAGCTGCCAGCTGGCTTCGCCGGAAGTGACCGTGCCCTGGCAGAGCGACACCTCTACGAGTCGGCGTTGCAGCCATGGCTCGATGAGGCAGCTGCCCAACGTGAGCGAGAGTTGCAGACGGTGAAGGAGCATGTCGAGCTGAGTCTCAACGAACTGATCCACCGTCAGAACCTGCAGCTCTCTGATTACCTCAGCCGCCAGATCGATGGGCAGACCGTGGCTGGCCTCGATGGCCTCATCGCCCAGGCGAGTACGCACCTCGATGAGCTGACCAATCGGCGTGACAAGCGCCTAGCTGAGATCGAGATGGAGAGGCACTGCACCGTGGCCGACGTGATGCTGGTCGGCCGAGCTCTGGTGCTACCGCATCCTGATAGAGACAAGCCGCCTTATAGGCCCATGGTCAGAGACGATGAGATCGAGCGCATCGCGGTCAAGGTTGCGACTGAGTATGAAGAGGCGCGCGGCTGTGTCGTTGAGAGCGTCGAGAGTGAGAACCGTGGGTTCGATCTCATCTCCCGCAAGCCCCACCCAAAGGATCCGCAGACCTCGGTGGAAGTCCGTTTCATTGAAGTCAAGGGGCGTGCGGAAGTCGGCGACGTGTTCCTGACTACCAATGAGTATCGGGCTGCGGAGCGCCTTGGGGGCGACTACTGGCTGTACGCGGTCTTCAGCTGTGGATCGAACCCCGAACTCAGTGCCTACCAGAACCCGGCGGCGCTAGACTGGAAGCCCATCACGAAGGTGGAGCACTATATGCTGCGCGCCTCTGCGATTGTGGGTGAATAGGTGAGCACACAGCCCCTGGGGCCAAGCGAGTCGCGTGCCTTCTCGGGGAGTAGACAACTGTGAGCGAGTATCCAAGACGACTCATCGAAGTCGACCTTCCCATCGCTCGCATCTCGTCGCACTCTCGGCGCGAGAAGTCGATCCATCAGGGCCACATCTCCGCGTTGCATATTTGGTGGGCACGCAGGCCGCTGGCTGCGTGCAGGGCCGTGACATGCGCCTCTCTCTGGCCGGATCCAGTTGATCTGGCGCAGATGGCTGACTGCGACGGTGCGGCTCGCGCTCGGCGTGAAGGCTTCCTTCAAACTGCAAGGGAGGAGATGGCGCGCCGCGCCGCGCAAGGACTCGCGAAGGCGAGTGCGGAGTCACTTCCGCGGCTAGTCCGAGTACAGAAGGACCCAGGCCTCCTTGCGGACCCGATTCATCTTCGCGGGGCACTTCTTGACTTCGTCGCTGATTTCTCGGACTGGGACAACTCAACGGACCATGAGTACTTGTCCACTGCAAGAAGGCTGACTCGCGCCGCGCATGAGGCACTTGGCGCAGAGGGCGGCGTTCCTCTGGTCATGGATCCCTTTGCAGGCGGAGGAGCAATTCCTCTCGAGGCGCTTCGCTTGGGTGCTGAAGTGTTCGCCTCAGACCTGAATCCAGTGTCTGTGCTCCTGAACAGGGTGATTCTGGAGTATGTGCCGAAGTACGGAGAAGAGCTGGCACAGCGGCTGCGCCATTGGGGTCAATGGGTTCAGGAGAGGGCCAAGAAGGAGATCGGTCATCTCTACCCGAGTCACAGTGAAGCTGTGGCGCCGATGGCCTACCTGTGGGCCCGCACTGTCGTGTGCGAAGGTCCAGGCTGTGGCGCTCACATCCCGCTGATAGGGACAGTATGGCTATCTCGCTCCAGGGCTCCCCGAACGTGGGTTCAGTTCGAACCATCGGGCGACGGCGTTGGGATTCGGCTTCTCGATGACCTTCCGGAGCCGCACTCAGGCGACGGCCTAACTCGCGGCAACAACGCGTTCTGCCCTGTCTGCGGCTACATCACGGGATCACGTTCCGTGAAGCGTCAACTTGCGGAGAGAGGCGGCGGGACTCGCGATGCGAGACTCTTCGCTGTTGTGTCAGCTGCGTCGAACGGGGGACTGGCGTTCAATGAGCCAACAGATGCTGATGATACTGCCCTTGCCGAAGCCGGCAAGGCCCTAGAGCACCTGTCCGCACAGTCTGCTCTTCATGACCTCCCCCTCATACCTGACGAGTCCGCTCCACCTGATGGGGCGCTCGGCTTCCGGTTCCAGCCCTATGGCATCCGAAAATGGGCGCAGCTGTACACCGAGCGACAGCTGGTCGCCCTGGCCACCTTCGCCCACATCGTTTCGTCGCCTGACCTCGAATCTGAGCTCAAGGCAACGGACGCTGACATGTCCGAGGCCATTCGATCCTGCCTTGCCCTCAACGTCGGGAGGGTCAATGACAGGAATTGCTCCCTCTGTCGTTGGCGGCCGGACTACCTGTACGCGGAGGCCGCAAACGGCGGTCAGAATCGGATGCCAATGATGCTGGACTTCGCGGAGACGAACCCGTTCAGCGGTCGAAGTGGTGATTGGCTGGGGAGTCTTGAGTGGATTGCGAAAGTCATTGAGAGAGAAGCGTCAGCGCTCAGTGGCCAGGGACCGGCGAGGACGGTACGGTCTCCAGCGCAAACGCAGGTTCTGCCCGACGACTCGGCACACTTCGTGTTCACCGACCCACCGTACTATGACGCCTTTGGCTACAGTGATTTGTCCGAGTTCTTCTACATCTGGCTATCTCGGTGCGCGCCTTCCTCAGCCCTTGCTTGGTCAAGGGCCGCGGCGCTCTCGAAAGGTGAGGAAGCAATTGTCGTCGGCCGTGAGTTGGCAGATGGCCGAGGGGAGAAGAGCCACGAGACTTACCTCAGGGCCATCGCCGCAAGCGCAGACGCGGCCCGAAAGTGCCTGGTGCCTGATGGGATAGCTGCATTCGTGTTCGCGAGCAAGGCCACCGCTGCATGGGAAGCTATGCTCCAGGCGCTTGTGGATACTGGTTGGATTGTCACGGCGTCGTGGCCTCTGGACACCGAGATGGCCAGTAGGTCTCGCGCCCAAGGTTCTGCCGCCCTCCAGTCCTCGATTCACCTCATCTGTCGGCCACGCGAGACATCTGCCGGTGTTCTGACCGAGACGGTTGGAGACTGGCGAGACGTATTGGCCGAGCTGCCCATTCGCATTCATGACTGGATGCCGCGTCTGGCGGAGGAGGGCGTCGTCGGAGCAGACGCGATATTCGCCTGTCTGGGACCGGCCCTGGAGGTGTTCAGTCGATACAGTCGAGTCGAGAAAGCCTCTGGCGAGCCGGTCTTGCTTCGGGAGTACCTCGAGCACGTCTGGGCCGCGGTGTCCCGAGAGGCGCTCTCCATGATCTTCGATGATCCAGATACGGCTGGCTTCGAGCCCGATGCTCGGCTTACGGCTATGTGGCTGTGGACTCTGGGAGTAGGTGGCACCAGTGATGGCGGGGATGCGACTGGCGGAGCCAGTCCAAACGCGGCTCCGGATGAAGCGGGTCAATCACACGTTCGTCAGTGGAACTTCGCTATGCAATACGACGCTGCGAGGAAGATTGCTCAGGGTCTCGGCATCGACCTGGACAAGGCCACCTCGATTGTCGCGGTCAAAGGAGAGCAGGCACGTCTTCTCGGCGTCGCAGAGCGCGCTGGCCTCCTGTTCGGGACGGACACGGATCCTAATCAACCTGTGAAGCGGCCCGAGAAGATTGCGCAACTGGGGCTGTTCGAACAGCTGCAGGAGCTTGATGCCCAGTTCTCCGCTCCTGCGCCAGAGGCTATCGCGCCTGAGGCAGGGGATACCGTCCTTGATCGCCTGCATCAGGCAATGATTCTGTTCGCCGCTGGTCGTGGCGAAGCGCTGAGGCGGTTCCTGGTGGAGGACGGTATCGGACAGCCAGCGAGTCTCTGGAAGCTGGCCCAGGCCCTCTCTGCGCTGTACCCTGCCGGATCGGACGAGAAGCGCTGGGTCGACGGGGTGCTGGCGCGCAAGAAAGGCTTGGGGCTATAGTGCGATTTCCATCGTTGACCCAAGACTGCAATGTGGCAGTCAAGTGGCGCGATTCGTTTCTTCGGCACCTGCAGGACCGTGAGGTGGCTGAGCCTTTGCGGGAGGCCGCCAAGTCAGAGCAGCTGACTGCTTGGACCTCCCTCTTAACGGCGGCGGTCGTCCGCTCCTGCGGAGATCTCGGATGGGTCGTTGCTGCCAAGGGTCATCCACTTGATCTGCTTCCCCAGCGCGGGCAGGAGTACCTAGGAATCGACGCGATGGCGTTTGGCGACGCTCGCGGCGTGAACGGCACTCGCCTCAAATGGTCGGCGCCTTTCGCGGTCTTCGAGCTGGAGAACAGCCCTCGCGATGACCGAGTGGCGTACTCGCTTTGGAAGGTCTTGGCGGTGCGCGCCAGGCTTCACGTGGTCATGGCCTATCGCCGCACTTGGGATGAGGCGACAGCCCTCCCGAATCGAGTTGCGGCTGACGTGCTGCCAGGATTGCGGACGAACGACGAAACAGTCCGCGATGAGGTTGTCTTTGTCATGGGCAGTCGCTCTGACGGCGAGTCGTTCCCGTGGGGCTACTTCAAGTTCTGGAGACTAGACCATGGAGTGGGCCGCTTCACGAAGCTAAGCTAGCGGTTGACCGCAGGCCAGCCTGCGAACGGAGGGGACAGCATATGGCGAAGCTCAAGCCATGGTACCGCGTCGTCACGCCGCGCGAGGACCTACGCGAGAACAAGGCGCTTGATGCGTCAGAGTTCGCTGTGCACTTAGACCATGTACGTGACCATCGCGCACACGCTGACTATGTCAAGCCTGATCGGTTCTTCGACAGGACGTTCCTGACCAAGAGCCTCCTCGACCTTTCTTCTCAGGTGGTCCGGCGCCTGTCTGGGGAGAAGCTCGAGACCTCTGCCGTCTTCAACATGGCGACTCAGTTCGGCGGCGGCAAGACGCATGCGCTGACGGCGCTCTACCATTTGGCCGAAGGTGGGGAGAAGGCTCGGAATTGGCGGGGCGTCAACGACATCTTGAATCAGGCTCACGTTCACGACGTACCCCATGCTGCAGTTGCCGTCTTCGTCGGAACCGAGTTCGACGTAATCGAAGGTCGAACCGGCGAGGGAGAGCCAACTCGCCTCACGCCTTGGGGTGAGATCGCCTGGCAGCTCGGTGGCTCCGAGGCGTTTGGGGTGGTCAGCAAACACGACGCGGAGCGCACGGCACCTGGCGGTGACGTCATCCGAAAGATGCTTCCGGACGGTCCGGCGCTGGTCCTGGTCGATGAGCTGCTGAACTACGTGAGCCGCGGACGCAAGTCGGGTGCTTCTGAGCAGACATACGACTTCCTCAACAACCTGTGTGAAGAGGCGCGCGCTCGTGACTCACTTGTTGTCTGTGTGTCGATTCCGGCTTCTGAACTCGAGATGACGCCAGACGACCAGAGCGACTACGACCGATTCAAGAAGATGCTCAACCGGCTGGGCAAGGCCATCAGCATGGCTAGTGACAAGGAATCAGCCGAGATCATCCGTCGCCGGCTGTTCGAGTGGGGTGGCTTGGGTACGGAAGGCCGCGCGACGATTGCTGCCTATTCAGAATGGGCGCAGGAGCACGCGGCGGAGATCGCCGGCCTGGGCGGAGAGAGCCCGAGCGAACTCTTTGCCGCTAGCTACCCATTTCACCCGGCAGTGCTCTCTGCATTCCAGCGTAAGTGGCAGAGCCTGCCGGGGTTCCAGCGCACTCGAGGCGTGCTGCGACTCCTGGCGCTTTGGGTGTCGTACGCGTACTCGGCCGATCATCAGAAGGCCGTTGCATCGCCGTTGATTGAGCTGGGCTCGGCGCCACTGCAGGACCCCACCTTCCGTGCCGCCGTCTTCGAGGAACTTGGTGAGGATCGGCTGAGTGTTCCGGTCGAAACGGACATTGCCGGCAAGGCCGACGCTCACGCGGTCGTGCTCGACGCCGCCGCAACCGATTCAATCAAGAAGGCGCGCCTGCATCAGAAGGTCGCGACGAGCATCTTCTTCGAGTCAACCGGTGGCATGAGTCGAGACAAGTCCGAGGCTGCGCTCTCCGAGATCAAAGCGGCCATTGGCGGTCCCGAGGTGAATCTCGCAGAGCTCGACACGGTGCTCGAGGGCCTCGTGCAAACCTGCTTCTACTTGCGGTCGGACAAGCATCGCTATCGCTACAGCCTGCGCCCCAACCTCAATCAAGTGCTGGTGTCGCGGCGTGGCGCGGTCAGCGACAAAGATGTTGACGACCGCGTGCGCAAGATGACTTCTGAGATCTTCCAGAAGGTCTCGCCGGAGGGACCCAGGACAGTCGATCGCCGATTCTTCCCTGCGCAGACGAACGACGTTCCCGACAAGCCTCAGCTCGCCATCGTCGTGCTCGATACTGAGAGCACTGCGGACAACCCGAAGACAAAGTCAGTCATCGAAGAGATGGTCCGCAACTGCGGGACTTCAGCACGAATCTTCAAGTCAGCACTCGTGTTTGCTGTACCCGACAGCGCAGAGACAGCTCGCGACGCCGCGCGTGAGGCTCTGGCCTGGGAGGACATCTTCGAGGACGAGGACACGCTTTCGCAGCTCGAGGAGCATGACGTCACCAATCTGAAGATCAGCGTCCAGCGTGCGAAGCAGAACGCTGCCGAGGCCGTCTGGCGGATGTATCGCCATGTGTACCTCCTCGACAAGGATGGCGGTCTGAAGCACGTCGACCTGGGACAGATCACATCGAGCATGGCTCCCTCGCTCACGGAACTCATCGTCAACGAGCTGACGAGGGTAGACGAGGTCACGTCCAGCGTCGGCGTGACGCGGTTGGTGAGCAGCTGGCAGGGCGTGACGCCTGAGTGGTCGACGAAGGCCGCACGCGACGCCTTCTACGCGTCGCCGAAACTGCCGCGGCCACTCGACCCCGACTTCATCAAGGCCACCGTCGCCCGCGGTGTCTGTGACGGCGAGATCGGATACGCCCACAAGGATGGCGACCACTTCTCGCTTGATCGATTCGCCGAGTCGATGTCTCCGATGGAAGTCGAGGTCGCTGACGACATCTTCATCTTCCGGAGGGAAGACGCCGAGCGCCTCAAAGAGCCACCGCGCCCAGATTCGCTGCGCATAACACCCGCTAATGTCCGTCTGACGCCGGGCGCAGAGGCGGTCTTCAACATCGAATGCTTCGACCAGTACGGCAAGCCCTATGCTGTCAATGGAGCCGAGTGGAGTTCGCCGGAGGGTGCCATTGACTCGTCGGGTCGGCTCGAAGTCGACGACTTCCTAGGCGTGTTTGGCGTCACTGTGTGCGCGATGGGGCTCGAGGCTCAGGCTCAAGTAACGGTTGAGACTTCCGTCCCGCCGCCTCCCCCGCCCGGCGACCGCTTCGTCTGCTGGGAGGGGGATGTCCCGGCCCAGAAGTGGACGCAGTTCTACATGAGGGTGCTCGCGAGTTCGGCGACGGATGACGACCTCAAGCTCCACGTCTCTGTCTGGTTGCCCACGTCTTCTGAGCATGCTGAGTCGAAGCTCAACGAGACCAGGGCGTCGCTCAGAGACCTCGGGTTGGACGATAACGCGCAAATCGAAGGCTAGAGCACTGGGTCGCAGAAGGCGACAGATCGCGGGCGGGAGCACACCGAGGTGAGTGCGGAGCGGTTCCTCTCGGTGCTTCAGTCGGAAGGTCCGCTCTGCGATGACTGCGTCCATCGACCGGCGGGACTTACGCGCCGACAGAGCGCCAACCAGCTTGGTCGCCGTCTCCAGGCCACAGGTGCGATTGCTCGTGGCCGCGGCACGTGCCCGAGATGCCTGCGGTCGAAGACCGTCAATTGTCTCGCCGTCGGGGCCGAGGCGGTCGGCCGGCCGCCGAACGCTATGTCTCCCGGGATGCGCACTCGCGATGATCGCCAATGGCCTGTCGATGCGGCACGCTTCGAGGCCTGTGTGCGGGAGTTCATTGACGGCTCAGGCACCTCGAACGGCCGAAAGCCCGACTGCAGGTATGCCTCGTTCGACTACTGCTTCAACTACTTCCAGTCGTTCCGCGACACCGGAAAGACTTCCAGGCTCTCGAACCCTGAGAACATCCAGGCGAGCTGTCTTCAGCTCGGCTTCTACCTTGCCAGCTGGGGGATGCTTCGCGGCTCCTCGCATCTCCTTCAACGGAGCGCGCGACACTTGATCCCGGTCATCGAGCTAATAGCAGCGAGCGATGCCGACTTCTGGGAGATAGATGCGAACCGCTACGACGGATCTGCCATTCGACGACTAGTGGGCATGGGGACGGAGGTGGGACGAGCCATCGGCAGCTCCTCGGACACACTCGTCACGAAGGTGATGCTCGGTGTCTTCGGCTGCGTGCCTGCCTTCGATCGCAACTTCAAGCTCGGGTTCGAGGTCTCGGCGTTCGGCGCCAAGGCGCTGAACAGGATCGCCGACTTCTACGAAGATCACGCTGAGCAGATTGATGCTTGCCATATCCCCACGGTGGACTTCGTCACAGGGTCACCAACGGGCCGCATGTACACGCGCGCAAAAGTGATCGACATGGCGTTCTTCATGCATGGGGCGACGTGACAGGCTGACGTCCGGTCGTCCCGGTCGTTCTGTCCGTCTCCCGCTCCGTGTAGCATTTTGGCGCAAGCTGAGCCAATGAGAACGGGGGCAGCTGATGGCGACGGACGGAGCGGCGGCTGGGGCGATCGCCGCTACGCCGAACCGCGCCGATCAACACTGCGAGCGCAGGCTCCCCACAAGACGGAGGAGCGACGCATGGCGAAGTTGACCTTCTTTCCGGTGGAGAACGGCGACACGACGCTCATTGAGTTCGGTGACGGGCGCCTCATGCTCGTCGACTACTGCCATCGAGCCAAGGGCGAAGATGACTGCGAGCCGTGCATCGATCTGGCGAGTTCGCTGGGAGCACTTCTTGCAGAGCTGGGGCGTGAGTACATAGACGTTGTGGTGCTCACTCATCGTCACGATGACCACGTCGCTGGCGCTGAGGCGTTCTTCTCACTCGACCACGCGGCCGCGTATCAGGGCGATGGGCGTATCGCGATCGGCGAGCTGTGGGTCCCGGCATCCATGGTTCTCGCGACTGGTCTGGCAGGCAGTGCCAGAGTGATGCGAGAGGAAGCTCGGCATCGAATCAAGCAGGGCAGCGGCGTTCGCATCTTCTCTGCCCCTGGCGCTCTCGACGACATTGCCGCGGACCTCGGCGTTTCTGAGGAGGAGATGGGCGCTCTGATCGTAGGCGCCGGGGAGATCGCTCCTGGCTGGACGGCTGATGACGGCGAAGTCGAGGTCTTCGTTCACTCCCCGTTTGCCGCGAACTGTGAGCCTGAGGCGGAAGAAGAAGACACCAACGGAAGCTCGATCATTCTCCATCTCACGTTCTTCCCGGGCGAGAATCCAACACCCGTGCTCCTCGGTGCTGACGCGGAGTGGGAGGTGTGGAAGCATGTCGTCGAACTCACAGAGCAGAACGGAAACGACACACGGCTCGATTGGGACGTCTTCAAGGTCGCGCACCATTGCAGCTACACAGCGCTCGCGCAAGAGGCGGGCGACGGAGAGACGGTTCCGGAGGAGGGAGTCGACCGTCTCTTCGACCACGCCCAGAACGGGGCCATCGTGGTCGCCTCGTCGAATCCGATCGCGTGCGAGGGAACGCCTCCGCACGAGGAGGCCGCGAGCTACTACCGGTCCATCGCAGCGAACGCCGCGGGCCAGTTCTTTGTGACAATGGAATACCCCAGCCAGGATGCGCCCGAGCCTCTGGTCATTGAGATCGGGGAGTACGGGCCGGCGGAGAAACGGTCTGAGTCCGCAAGGTGGTCAGGTGCTGGCGCGGTGATTGGAAGCCGCTCATCGCGCTACGGACCGCAATGACCAACTTCCTGCAACCGCCGGGTACTCCGTCAAGCGTCGAGGAGCTGCCATCGGTAGCCCGGGAATACGCTGCGGCGATTCGCCAATGCCCGAACTTCGAGCTGCGAGAGAGTCTTCTCTCGGAAGATGCGGGCGTGCTGGTGGTCGATGCCTTTGCGGGCGTGCCGCCGCGTTCGCCGTTTGGCGTGCAAAGCGTCGAGCGCCTGGCGATTGAGGTCAAGGCGGACCAGGCACCCAAAGTGCACGCTCTGCGCTCGGATTTCCCGCACTTGCCGCATCAGAATTTGGTGGCGGTAGGTGAGCCTCGCCAGCTGTGTCTGTCGGACACGCCGTGGGAGGAGGAGTGTGCCACAGAGACGCCGCCCCGTCGGCTGAGACGCATTACCGAATGGCTGGAGCGAGCGGCGTCGGGAGAACTCTATGCCCCGGACCAGCCGTTGGAGCCGTACGTCTTCTCGCTCGACCGTCTGGTGGTGCCAAGCGACCTCTTTCAGGCAGGACAAGGCATGCCCTACGCGGTCATCAAGCGCAGCACGTTGCTAGCGATTCAGCCATCAAGTCCCATTGCTGACATACGGTATGTGGTCATGCCGCTGCTCGCACAGCCAACCGACGAGCAGGTTGTGCACTCGTTGCCGGCCCACTTTGGACAGCTAGCGAAGTTGCTCGAGCCTCTTGGCATCGACTTGGTCGGTCTGGTCAAGGAAGCGACCAAGGGGTTCGTGCTCAACGAGGCGAGTCACATGCTGGGGTTGCGCTGGCTGTTCCTGATCCGCCTGCCACGAGTGACTCCTGAGAGGTCAACAGAAAGCGAGGACGTGGCCTTTCTGCTCGAAGGATGCACCGTCGAGGAACTCGGCAAGGCTTTGGGTGTCGTCACGGCTGGCGCGGGCATGGTCGCTCTCGATCTCGGCGACATCACCGGCGGCAAGCGCGACTATGACCTTGGTTTGGGCACGGTTCTGCCGCTCAACCCGGTGCCGCAGCTGACGACTCGTCTCGCAGCTAATATGAGCGGGCACGAGCCCCCTGCCCGCGATCGACAGATGGCCATCATCGGAGTGGGCGCTCTTGGTTCCTCCGTCGTGCTCAACCTGTGTCGCCAGGGGGTTGCACCTAGCGTCCTTGTTGACCATGACGTCGTTCTCCCGCACAACCTCGCCAGGTATCAGCTCTCGCCCGATGCCGTGGGCATGAATAAGGCCGAGTGTGTCGCGCGGATAGCTTCGACGATTTGTGCGGACGCTGCGCCTCCCAAGTCTTTCGCCGACGATGTGCTCAAGTTGACTGAGGAGTCGGAAGCTTCGCAGGCAATGAGGGAGACGCACTTGGCCGTTGATTGCACCACCTCCCGTGCGGCGATGCGACGACTGGCCCGAATGACCAGGCTAAGGCGCAGAGCCAGCTGCTATATCGCTGCAAGCGGTTCGGACCTCGTCGTCCTGAATGAAGGGACGCAGGGCGGGCCGCGGATTGACGACCTAGATGTCCAGTTCTCTTATGCGTGTGCGACGAAGTCTGGACTTCACGGGGTATTGACGGCCCAGAGTACAGCGCGCGTGCGATACGCCGGGGGCTGCTCAGACCTGTCGGCCGTACTGGATGCGTCCACCGTGATGGCCTTGTCAGCCATTGCTTCGGCACGGATTCGGACCATCGACAATGAGAGTGACTCCTCGATCAGAGTGTGGCGTTATGAGCGGCTGGGGCCATCCGTGGAGGCCGTCGAGATAGCCAGCTTGCCTGTGTCCGTTCGAGAGTTTGCGGGTGGCTGGCAGCTCAGGATGTCCGACTCTGCCGTCGAGCAGATGAGGGGCTTCAGAGAATCGAAGCTGCCGGATGAGACTGGAGGTGTGCTACTCGGGGCGTTCGATGCCAGCTGCGGCGTTGTGTACGTGGCTGGGGTGCTTCCCAGTCCGCCCGATAGTGACGAATGGCCGACCTCGTACATTAGAGGATCTCAGGGGCTTAGAGCCCAAGTGGAAGGTGTGTCTCGATTGAGCGGCAATGAACTGGGCTACGTGGGCGAATGGCACTCACACCCGCAGGGCTCCATCGCGCTTCTGAGTGGCGACGACGCGAAAGCCCTGGCCGAGCTGGCGATCACCATGGGCCACGAGGGGTTGCCGGGAGTTGTGGTCGTGGTCTCTGACGAGCAATGGGAAGCGGGGCTCACATTCCTCCTATGAGAAGAGGTATCGACTCCAGGTGCCAGCGCAGCAGCTGCTGCGGGTCTCAACAGATCGAGGAACATGCAGACCAGCGACCTTCTTGACGAGTATGACTTGTACGCTCGGTACCTCCCGGGTCTCTGGTGCTTGCTGCCGATCGGTGTCTTGCTTACCGCAGTCGGACTCCGTGAACACCCCGTTGTGACAAGCGTTGTCTCGCTGCTGGCTGTCTTCGGTGGCCCGGTGATTCTCGCCCGCTTCGTCAGAAACCGAGGCAAGCGCGTTGAGCATTCTCTTTGGGAGGGGTGGGGGGGTGCCCCGACGACCGCAATGCTTCGTCACGCGGGTGACGCAAAGGAGGCTGTTCAAAGGCAGCACCTGAGAGAGCAGGTCAGCAAGGTACTGTCACTGACTCTGCCGACGGAAGAGCAGGAGCGGCGAGATCCCGCTGGCGCCGACTCTCAATACACAGCAGCAACTCGGAGGCTACGGGCGCTCACGGACGACAAGCAGGAGTTCCGTCTCCTGTTCATCGAGAACAAGAACTACGGGTTCGAGCGCAACATCTTCGCCATGAAGCCGATAGGTCTGAGCATCAGCACTATCTGTTCCGCCGCTCTCGCGGGTCTGTTGGCGCTATCGATTGCAGCGAGCCTGCAGTCCCACTGGCTAGACCTGTCAATCGGCCTGGGCCTGGTCGTTGGTGCCGCGGCGTTCTGGAGCGTTCACCCGACGAGGGCGACGGTGCAAAGGGCGGCGAACGCGTACGCTGAACGGCTGGCTGAGGCGGCCTGGAAACTCGGTGCTCCGAGCCGATCAGAAGAAGGTCCGGACTCGGTAGGCGGGCGCGAGCGTGGCGTCTGACTGACAGTCGCAGCCGGTGTGTTCGTTCCGCAGCTACTTCTTCTGCCGCAACGCCGGCGTCGAGCATCGGACAAGACGCTCTCGACACTCACTTGTGCTCGTCCCAGCGTAGCTCCTCGTCCAGCGGTCCGCCTTGAGCGTGGGTCTAGAATACGTGTTACGGAAGAGGAGGGGTCATGACGGGGCGAACTGGGGTGGGGCATCCCGAAGGTGGGAGTGCGGGCGTATCGTGGGTTGACCTCGAGTTCTCGTCAGACCCTTGGGACGTCTTCGTCGCAGATGGTTCTGCGGGTCAGTGCAGCGCGTTCCAGGGGCGGGCCAACTGGCTCCTTCCGTGCCTTGAAGGCCCGAGTGCAGCTGACAAGATACGAGGGGTCTGCCAGGAGGTCCGGGCGCTCTTCTCGCGATGGCTCAAGATGCAGAACTGCTGCGTGCTCTTGGGGGCAGGTGCTTCATACTACGCCACGGGGTTTCTGGGGTCTGGGTTGCTCGACGCGATTCGCCCCATGCTTGCACAACGACGGTCCATAGCCACCCTCGATCAGCTGCTGGAGCTTGCTGACTCGGACCAGCATGTTGCAGCCAATTTCGAAGCGTTCCTGTCGCAGATCTCGGCCTGGGCGGCAGTCGTGGATGCACGGGGATGGCCCCTCTCTGCCCAGGGGATAAGCCTGCCGATCTCAGCGGCCGATGGTGCCGATGCCGGCCAGTTGCTCAACGAGCTCCTACTCGATCTCCAAAGGGCGATTGCCGTCGCATGCGACTGCCCGCTACCGTCGAGTCTGGTGTCGTCCCCTTACGACGGAACGAGCTGGGGGGTTACGCCTCACGAAGCCCTGCTCGCGAAGTTGTCGTCACGTGATCCGCTCCACGGCCGAGCGAAGGTGTTCACGACCAACTACGACACTCTTGTTGAGCAGGCCATGGATCGCTTGGGAGTCCTGTACAGCGACGGATTCACTGGCACTGTCTCTCGTCGTTTCAACCCGGCGGCCTATGACGTTGATGTGTACTTCCCCGGCGAGGCGACTGAGGGTCAGGTAAGAAGGTTCGACAAGTACCTGCACCTATACAAGCTGCACGGCAGCACTACGTGGCGTCGCCGCGAGGCCGGGGCTGGCTATGAGGAGGTTGCGTTCGACTCGACTCCTCTTCCTAGGCGCGAGCGCTTCGCGGCCGCTGGAGCTAACGCTGTGTCGCTCGACGCCGTGTTCTCCCATGGAGAGGGACTGGCTATTCTTCCGACCTTGAACAAGTATGCAGAGACGCTTGCGCTGCCGTTTGCTCACATGTTCAGAGCCTTCTCCCATGCCCTGTCTTTGCCGCAAACCGTGCTCTTCATCGTCGGATACTCAGGCTGGGACGAGCACGTGAACCGTCTTGTGGTTGACGCCTTGACCAACCCAGGCTTCGCCTGCGTCATCGTTGATCCGGCGCCGTCACCGTGGGCGAAAGCGCTGTGCGCTGCGGACTACTGCGGACGCGTGTACATCTTCGGGGGTCCCTGGGCGAGATTCGAGTTCTTCGCGGCGAACCTACTTCCCGACCTCGACGTGCTAGGGACTGACCTGGAAATCGCTAGGACTCTCAGGGATCTTGCTGCGCCGGCTGCAGAGAGCGGAAGAGATGCGGAAGACCAAGAATCACGCGATGGGTAAGTCGCTTTCGCAGGACGATCGTGAAGTCGGTCGCATCGTCGGTGTCTCGAACTACCAGGTGACCGTCCTCCTTCACTCCGAGAACCGCAGTCAAGTCCGGGCGATCCCTCATCAGACTGCTCTAGTGACTCAGGTGGATGGCTACCTCTTGTTTCCGGTCACCCCCGGGGAATCAGTTGTTGGAATCATCGTTGGGGCGTATGAGAACGAAGCAGTCCACGCTGACCGGCGGGGAGCGATGGCGCTGCATCTGGCCAAGCCGCGGCGAGTTCTGAAGGTCAATCTCCTCGGCCAGCTGCGGGACGGAAACGGCTTCGAGCAGGGCATCTCAAGCTACCCGAACCTCGACAATGCCGCAGTCCTCCCTTCGCTTGACGATCTTCAGTCCATCTTGAACTACCAACCCAAAGATGGCTTCACCGACACTAGTCTGCCAATTGGCATGTCTCCGGTGTACAGGCGGTCTCCCGTTGCGGCATCGTTCAACGATCTCTTGGGCAGACATCTCGGGATCATCGGCAACACGGGTTCAGGCAAGTCCTGGAGCGTGGCATCCATCGTTCAGGCGGCTCTCCTTGAACTGGATCAGCGACCTCAAGAACAGGCCGACGGGCCTGCGTGCACCGTTTGCGGCCCAAAGGTCATCGTCCTGGACGTCAACGGGGAGTACGAGAGTGCTTTCCCACTCGGCGAGGAGTCCGCCGAACAGGGTCAGAGGCGCCTCAATCACATCTACGTCGACGGCGCTGACTTCTCACTCCCGCTTTGGCTCTTCAACCTTCCTGAGATCATCCGCTACTTTGAGGCTTCGCAAGCCAGCCAGGTACCCGTTCTTGAACGTGTCGTCAGCACAGTCCGAGAGAATACTGTCTGGCAGACCGGCAAGGATCTACGACAATGCCTCCTCATTGTGGAGCGCTGCGAAGCGTTCATTAGGGCGCTGGCGGACGCCCTCGGGAACCCCACGGCAGCCTATTGCGGCGACAAGGCCACGGAGCTGTATGACCATCTCGACGCCGCCTTGAAGCAGATTCGAGATGTCGGCGTTGGGGGGCTCCCTTATCCCAATGATCTCGGCGAGTTCAATCAGATCGCTGGGGCTGATCTGCAAGGCGTCAAGCCTCATTCGATCCCGCCGGCTGCGACGAGCGCCATCAGTGCACGGCTTGTCCGGCTCGCGAGCGCCTTGGATGAGATGCGCAAGTTCCTGGTCGCCGAAGGTGGCATTGCCGGAGTGACCGCAGACTCGCCGATCCCGTTCGACCCGCGTGAGCTGCTGAAAGATGAGTACTTCCTGTCTGCGACTTCCGGGTTCAGAGGAAGGGAGAGGATTCAAGAGTACATCGCCACCCTCAGGCTGCGCATCAACCGGCAGCTGACCGATAGACGACTATCCGCATTTGGCGCCGCCGGTGGAGACTTGGCCTCAACTGTCCGTGCCATGACCGGCGGAGATAGACGCGTTGTTGTGGTCGACTGCTCTCTCCTGGCTCACGATGTGCTGCCTTTCTTCTGTGCCATCTTCGCTCGCATCCTGCTTGACTTGCGCGCGCACGCTGATCCACTAGGCCGGACCCAGCAGCCTTTCGTGCTCGTGCTTGAAGAGGCCCACAACTACCTGAAGCCGAGGCGTGAGGGTGAGCCGTTTGGTCTGGCTCTGGCTCGAGATGCCTTCGAGCGCATCGCCAAAGAAGGTCGCAAGTACGGCCTCTCTCTCCTCATAGCCAGCCAGCGCCCATCTGACATCAGCGCTACCGTCCTCTCGCAGTGTGCCAACTTCTTGGTGCACCGGATTCAGAATCCCGAGGACATCGATTACTTCGCGAAGATCCTTCCGCTAGGTTCGCGAGACTTGCTTGATCAGCTTCCGGTTCTCGCACCTGGGGATGGGCTAGTGATGGGAAGTGGCTTCAATGTCCCAGCTCGAGTGACGATCCGTTCTCCGCAAGCGCCGCCCTCGAGCCGAACGCCGAAGCCATGGACTGCATGGTGTTGCCCCGAGAGCTTCGATGCAGAGCAAAGCATGACCAACTGGGTGGAAGAGGCGGCGGGTCGCGAGCCGGAGGGTTCGTGAACACGCACGAACTCGAATCTACCGCGGACGTCCCTGAGCCACGGAAGGAGGCCATGACGTCCTCCTACGTGAAGAGCATCACTATTCCTGGGACTGTCGGCAATGAGCCACTTCCGCTGGCGTTTCCAGAACCCCCTCAGACTCCGCATGTGATCAACGTCCTATGTGGCCAGAATAACACCGGCAAGAGCTACGTCCTTGATGGACTCCGCAAATGCCTTCAGCTTCGCTGGGCCCATCTTGAGACTGACCCTCCGCATACACGGGAGGGCCTAGTGCAGATGGACGACTACAACGGGCTACACAAGGGAGACATCTATGTCGCAATGACAGCGCGGTCGCCTCGACCGACTGTGCTGTCATTCAGAGGTTCCTCGTGGCAAAACATGTCCCGAGCAGGAACTGTCGCACTTTCGCGTAGCCCGAAGAAGGCACCGACAAACGATGTGTCCTACTCGGAGCTGTACTTCAAGTTCATCCACGAGCAGCTTGGAAGAGTAGCCGTTGTTACCGAACTGCCGCGACTCGATGAATGGATCAATGACCAATCAGCACGATTTCGCACACTCCAGTGTCTGCAGGAGAATGACACGCTATACAAGTGCTCATCAGAGAGTGATCTTATTGGACTCGTCGAGAACATCCTCGGAGGCCATCTCTATCTTCGATATGTGAAGGTTGGAAGCGATGGCATAGGACAGATTGACTTCTGCATCGTTTATCCTGATGGGTCGTCGCGCGTCTACACGGAATGGAGTGACGGACAGCGAGCCGTGTTCTACTTCCTGACGCTCATAGACCAAGTACGACCTGATATTCTTCTTCTTGACGAAATTGAGAATCACCTCCACCCGGCTTACATCAGTCAAGTGCTTGAGTTCGTGCGGAAGAACACGGCGCAGGCAATACTGACGACCCATCATCCGCATGTCGTCTTCAGTAATCTGGTCGACAAGGTCGTATACATTGAGGCCACACGACTTCATCGTCCTGCGACGGCGGAGAGCGAGGTGGCCTATGTGACAAAGCAGTATCAAAGCGCTCCTCAACGTAGTTTGCACACGCTGGATACCGACTTTGAGAAGCTCAACAGCGTCTACCAGCTATTCGCCCAGCATGATCGTCAACTCCTATTGCAGGCTGAGAGGGTTCTCTGTGATGCCGAGATAGTGTTCTACTCTGCGATCGCGGAGATATACCGAAATGAAGTACGGGCTGCTGGGTCTCGCCCGACGCCCGACGCCCAGTCAGCTCAGCTGGTTGGGGGGTTGAAGAGACTCGGTTTGCTGCAGTCAGGCGGCACGCGCACGACGATTCTTGATTTCGGAGCCGGCTACGGCAGGACCCAGAGGGAGATCGGCAAGCTCTCCTTGTGGCGGCTCGGCGCGGGCATCGATTGGGTGTGCTGGGAGAGGGATCCCTCGGATCGGGAGATTCTGCGGAGGCAACTTGCGGAGGTCGGCACACCCGCCCTTGTCCCGAACCGAATCGACGACGTTGCCGATGCGTCAGTGGACGCGTGCACTCTGGTGAATGTGCTCCATCATTTGACGCCGGATGCGTTTGAAGAGGTGGTTGGAGCAGCCATTCGCAAGACGAGTTCGGACGGAGCTCTGATCATTCTCGAGCTGTATCCGCTTCTGTCCGCCGAGAAGTTCGCCGTGCAGTATCCCCCCAATTGTCTACTGAGCATTTTCCGAAGTATGGGCCTCACAGCGTCGTGCGAAATGACGCCTGTGCGGGACACTACGGCGTACTGCCTTGTCGCGACCGGCGCCAAGCTGGAGGAGTTGCGCCTGCGAGCCGCAGTTGGCCAGATCAGCACCATCGTAAGCGACGAGTGGGATGCGGTTCTTGAGGATGCGGTCTGCAGCTACGCGCAAAGAGGCGCCGTTGGCGACTATCGCGGACTCAGGGATCTGATGGGAGCCCTGACTACGATCGCTAGTGTCTCTGCTTGGAGGCAGGGAGTCTGGACTTGATCATCTCGCGGATCGCTCATGTGGATGCTAGCAGTTGCTTCTGACATTGCAGGGTCGAATCTCGTTCCCGCGGGCAGGAATCGCCTCTCTCCGAATCGGGAGTGGGCGGTGGCAGGCAGATCCCACGATCTAGGTCCCCTAGCTGAAGAGTCGCCTCAGTTCCTGTCGTGGGTTCGAGAGCTGTCTCCTTAGGTCCACCAAAGTATGTCGTGTTCCGGGTGATCCTGTACTAAGCGGGGTCACCTGTTTCTTTACACGGATTCGCCTGATCCTTGACAGCTGTTCCGGCTGAT
>Ga0334889_1001010_pt1 | contig 40005 bp, 47 predicted proteins | sample GraSluR1_MG_2_FD_207222 | JGI IMG/M metagenome (GOLD analysis project Ga0334889, IMG submission 207222) | Sludge microbial communities from methane-producing bioreactor in Wageningen University, Netherlands - Granular Sludge_8_08-R1 | ecosystem: Engineered > Bioreactor > Anaerobic > Unclassified...
TCTGGTCCAAGTGGAAGCAAAATGAATTTCAAACATCGTGTCCTTAACCGGACTCAGGTACTATAACACAATTCACTATCGTTGTCAAGTCTTCGTATGTTCCTCTTCGTGACACTCTACACATAGGGTGATTCCATTCGAGATATTCCATAATGCTTCACATTGAATAGCCTCTTCGAGAGTGGTGATATGATTCTCTTCCATAATATCTGAGAAGAGATTAAGATGGTGAGCTATTAAATTTCCACCTCGGGTATCGCAATGAACGCAAGTGAAATTATCTCTCTGGAAAATAGTTCGCCGCCATGTAAGATAAGGAAGACATGTTCTCACTGCAACCCTTAAAGAAGTAATTCCACCTTTCCAATTCCAATGATTTTCCCCGGATTGTGTTTCAGTTATTCGGTCTTTCATATAGCAACCACAGGATTTGGTATCTCCACTTTGTAGATTATCCGATGAAACATGTACAATATGTCCACATTCGCACACACATTTCCAAATTACATTTCGTTGTATATCCCTCCCTATATCTTCAAGTACTGTAAGTCGGCCATACACCTGTCCTACTAAATCTTTTTTGTTCGCTTCAGTTATTCGGTCTTTCATATAGCAACCACAGGATTGTGTATTACCTTGTCGAAGACTATCAGAGGAGACTTCTATTGTATTGCCACACTCACATAAGCATCGCCATAATACATATCCACGTTTCCGTCCTATATCTTCCAACACCAAGAGCCGACCAAATTTCTGTTCAACTAAATTAATTGGTTTTCTCATAGATATATTCCTCTCGATGTAAATTAAGGACATATATCTATATCAAATTTGGATTGTCAAGCGGGGGAGTAGGTAAACGAACCTTAAATTTACCAGAGATTGTTTTGCAATCTCCCCAAGAAGGCATAGGGGTTCGATGACCCAACAGCGTCCTTGGCCTGCTTTTGAGTTACCCTTTGGTTGGGCCTCTAATCTTCAGGTCTTTGCTTCCCTCTTTGATTTCAATCATCATTGTCCTTACCGGACATTCAAACTATAACACAATCCAATCAGGATGTCAAGGGCTTCTTCTTGTGTTCTTTCTTGTGACACTTCTTGCATAGAGTAATTCCATTCTTGGTATTCCATAATGCTTCGCATTGAATAGCTTCCTCAAGGGTGGTGATGTTATGCTCCTTCATGAGAGTTGAGAAGAACTTGATGTGGTGGGCATGTAACTTCCCTCCCCTAACATGACAATGACCACATGTGAAATTGTCTCTTTGAAATACTTGTTTTCTCCACTCCCTATACCGAGTACACTTTCGAATTGCATCTCGTAATAGAGTGATTCCACCTCTCCAAAAATGATTTCTTTCCCCGGAGTGTGTTTCGGATATTCGTTCTTTTTGTAAGCAACTACAGGATTGAGTACCGCCACTGTGTTTATCTCTACCAACATCCTCAATTATGGTCAACCTACCAAATTTCTGTCCTACTAAATCTTTTTTATGTAAGCACCCACAGGATTGAGTTGCACCACTTCGTAAATCTCCTGACCTAACATCTACTATGTGACCACACTCACATTGACATCTCCAAATTATCATTCTATTTTTAGACCGGCCTACATCTTCTAACACCATCAACCTACCAAATACTTTTTCAGTTAATTCCAACTTAATCCCCATAGATATAATCCCTTCAAAGTAGATTAAGGACATATATCTATATCAATTTATATGAAACATAAACAAATCTCAAATTACCATCCCCTCTTTGAATCGGTTGAAGCTCCTATTGGTGAAATGATTCTGGCCTTTCATTCTTCAACCTCTCTATCAAGTATGTCTTGAATGTTCTTCTTTTCCTGCTCCCGGTTGTAGGAAATTCCTTTCCACTCGTTACATTTAGCATGACCCGTGTTCGTCCATGCATCCCATCGCTCACACAACCCACCCGGATTTGGATGATGGTTCTCAGCCTTCCAGAAGTGAGCGCAATTTCCACAGGTCTTTCTCATTCTACTCCTTGGAGTTTTCCTGTATCAGAGCATTGTATTCTTCAGGAGTCAGATTGATGATTACCTGTTGTTCCGTGGGCTTAGGTTCCTTGTCCTTGTTGGACTCTTCCGATGCTGTAGCCCCCATCACTCCGAGGAGAATCATAGCCTCTGCTTCACTCTCAAAGAGTTCGAACATAAGCAAGATAATCCCAAAGACGAAAAGAGGAATGACCATGATTCCAAGTAGAAACATTTCGTTACCTCTTTCTAATTTAGCGTTTAACTACAGACCAACTATAACACAACCAAATTTGAATGTCAAGTCCCGAAAGGTTTCGTTTGAGTCCACAGGCAATGAAACTTCCACATGCTCTTATCGAGATGGAAGTGTCCGAAGTACCACCCCTTAAATTTCAAATCCTTGCAGACATTGGTAAGGAATTGAACCTCGGTGGTGTGGTCTAAATTAAACTTCAACTTCCCGTATTGTTCTGCCATACCCCTCTTGATTAACGGTTCAGCCTGTGCCGGGGCTGTATGAGTGATAACATAATCCACGGTCCAATTTACATCATCCAGACTATTCAGGGCTCTCTCCTGCTCTGCATAGGTCTGTCTTTCCTCGGGCCACCAATCAACCCCTATGAGGCGTTTGTATTCATCCCGGCTGACGGCTCCACCCATTACGAAGATGGACTTCCCATCTATGGTGTAAATTAGACCCCGCTTGAGGTGGATGATGTTGGGTCGAATTACTCCTACTTCATTTCCATATCTGACTTCCGTAGGGAAACGATAAAGGAGATTGAAGTTCTCGTGGTTACCATCCACGATAAGAATCTCAATCCCCATATCATTTAATATGTTTAAGAACTCTATTTCCTTGTAACTGTTGTTCCATACCAGTCCAGTATCCCCACAGAGAAACACCCGGTCTCCGGCCTTGATTGAATGTAATTTAATTTGGTTCAGTAGGAACTTGGTTTCCCCGTGCAGGTCTCCGGTAATATAGTTCATGTACCTCTCCTCCTGTTATGCCACAGGGAATATAGTAAATTAGAATTACTTCGCCAAGTCTATCTCAGCCGAGTCTTCAGCCTGAAGTTCCAGATACCTTCCCGCACTGTCTTGAATGTACCTGCATCCAGCACGAGACAATTTTCTTCATCGAAGTCCTTGTCGGAATATCCCTGTTCAGTAAGATACTCCATGTCGGTGTCCCGCAGTTCCACCTGTCCATCGGTGTCCGCATTGATTACAAATTTAGTCATCTTGTTCTCCTGTTCTGTGTTATGAGTATTGTTTCTCCGGGATACTCTTCCCAACGATTACGCATTGCATCTACTACATCAACGGGAACGGCATGAATGCTACCGAAATTGTTCTTCCGAGTAATCACCACAGCATCGTACCCCAATATGTGAGCCAGTTCCAAGTAGGATGCGAACTGGTCTACCGTGGTGAAGGTGTTGGATACCACTACATCCATTCCATACCACATGGCCTGTCGAACCTGATTGTACGACCACCTGTGAGCCAAAGTAATCTTATCGAGTTTATCCGGGTCATCATCTCGGGGGAACTCATATACCCCGTCACGCATCCAGAACATGTCAGCTTCAACATGATGGATACCCAGAGACTTTGCGTAGGTACTCTTTCCGCTTCCCGGCAGTCCTCGAACGATTGTCAGTCTTGGCATATCTACGCCTCCTTTAGTTTTATATCCACACCAGAAATATACTACATGGGTTCTACGATGTCAAGGGCCTTCAATCTCCTATGTTCTTCTTCATGACACTCTACGCATAGTGTGATTCCATTCGAGACATCCCAGAGAGCTTCACATTGTAGTGCTTCTTCAAGTGTGGTGATGTTGTATTCCTCAAGAATGACAGAAAAGAATTTGATGTGGTGAGCATGAAGATACTTTCCACCTCGGGTACCACAATGAACACATGTAAAATTATCTTTATGAAAGATTGAAGTTCGCCATTCTTTATAACGAGTACAATTCCTAATAACATGATTAAGGGGAGTAATCCCACCTCTCCAATTCCAATTTCTATCCCCGGATTGACGAAGCATCGTCTGGTCTTTTTTATAACAACCACAGGATTGAGTATGACCACTTTGTAAATTATCAGAGGATACATCAACGATATTACCACATTCACATTGACATCTCCAAATTACTTTTCCCCCTCTTCGACCCACATCTTCCAACACCACCAGTCTCCCAAATTTCTGATTTGTTAAATCTTTCTTATTTGTTTCCGATGTTCGTTCTTTCTGTAAACAACCACATGATTGAGTGTAACCTTTTTGTAAATCGCCTGACCTAACATCTACTGTGTTACCGCAATCACATAAGCATTTCCAAATTACCTGCTGATATTTATCTCGACCCACATCTTCCAATATGGTTAACCTGCCATATACTCTTCCAGTTAAATCTAATTTACGCATAGAAACCTCCCGATAAAAAAGGCCCCAGCAAAGTGGGAAGGTTCTCTGCTGGGGCAATGCAGACTTGCCTGAGAAAATTTAACTCGTCTGCATCTTCTATCATATTTGTCAGATATTCTCAACCTTCCCAAGTTGTATATATCTATATCAAATTTGCTTCCCTACGACACAACATTCGATTTCGGTTGTCAAGTCGTCCGTCCGGTTCGAATGTCAGACCAATTTACGATTCCGTTGTTTGAGAACTCAACACAAGCCTGAGCAATATCTTCAATAGGTGGGTCGAAGCGGTGGTAGAGGGCGGCACAACTATTGAAGACTTCCGGTTCGATGACCAGTTCCCAATCATCCTCGGAGTAACCAGTCGGAAGACGGTCAGGACATTCCATATTCCACCCATGGCCCCACGCAACAGATGGAGTCATTGTTTTTAATTTACCCTTGGGTTCATATCCCTGCATCTGTACCTGAGCCAAAGAGAAGTGACAATTGGTAATGAGGAGAACATTCCGACCAGTTTCCAAAATTTCCCCTATGTATTTCGTCATGTTAAAGGTGCGACCCGAACCTATGAGAACTCGGGGAAGGGTTCCGTCTTGACCATAGTGGGGACGAATGTCCGTAGTCTTCAAATCAATGACATAATCCATGTAGAATATCTTATGACGACCTGTGGGTTGGGGGTGGTCACTGTCCAACTTAAATGAAATAGTCCCGTCGTTGTAAACGGTGGTCACTTTCCCGGTGCGTCCATAGAATGTGTTCACCTTGTTTACGATTCGATAGGTCTGGTCAAATTTAATATCCATGACTTAGTTCCTTTCCCACTCTTTCAATTGTTTGTTTAAGATTCTCACCAGCCGGGTATTGTATCCGGCCACTGATTTATCGTTTTTGATAATCCAATCCTTTGGGTAAGCCAGAGTTCGAAAACCCCGGTCTTCCACTATAACCTCATGAGGCAGGGTTCCACCATTAACGAACCAATCCCCCTTAGTCTTCCCACCTGTTCCGTAGCGGGATTTGTACATGAGAAGCTTATCCCCATTGGAGAAGTGTAGCTGTACCCTAAGTCGCCCGTGGTGGGGTGGTAGTTCCTCTATGGTGTATTGAGGGTCTTCCCCATACAAGGCATCCAAGCACAACACATTGTCCTGTAATTTAGACAGGATTTGTTTTACATCATCCCAAGTCATACTACTCCTTCGGTTGCTATTTTCTTGATAGCTTCCAGTTGTTCCCCAGAGAGTTTACTGAAACTGAAATTACGCGCCCAACCTTTCAGACATGCCACATGAAATCGCTGTACCAACTCAGGAGTACTCAGGAAGTATCTATTGTAAGGTTCTCCTCGGGCCGTAACATAGAGGTCATTTGAAAGGGTGTTAACATAAACGGTTCGTTCAAATTCCCTTTCATAGGATTCAGTTACTCGGGAGTATGCGCGTTTCGCTGTGATTCAGGTGATGGTATGTCGGCTCATTCCCATATTATGACTCTCGAAGAAAAGGACATCTCCGACTTCAAGCATGTTATCCTTCATGGTTAATTTCCCCTCGGAAAGCGTTCTTTGACTTTCTGAGCGCAGTAATCGAGTGTTGCACTGATAAGAATCTCTCCACTGGCACTGACAACTTCGGCGTAAATTACACCCGGAAACCTATCATGGGTGTGAATGTTCACAATGGAGCATCCAACGTACGGGTTCGGGGCGGGGGTCGTGACTGCATCGGACTTCATGGTGTTACCTCCTTGAGTGAGTGTTTGTTTCAACACAGGTATTATACTACATCCAATTTACAATGTCAAGGGTTAGGCGAAAGCCCAAATTAGAACCCAGCCAAATATCACGAACATGAGTATAAGTGCTACTACGGCTGTGATGATTTCGGCCTTTTCACATTTAGACCGACTGGGCCACATTTGCTTAAGGTAATCCCACGCCTCTTTGAATTCCAACTCCTCGGTCATGTTGCTTCCTTCTTAGCTTTCTGATAAGCCTGTCGTTTATCATCCGCTACAATTTGACCCTGCTGAATTCTCTGGTGGGTTGTCTTCTTGGAATCCCCATCACCATAAATTTCCTTGCGAATCTTCTTGGCTTTACTACCTCTCATGATTTACTCCTCTCTGATAGTTAAAGAATGAGTGGGAAACATAGTATGTTTCCCACTCAATGTCAACCCCTATTCAGAAACGTAATCTTCGCCCTTGGACTTGGCATACCTCATGGCCGCAATCTCAGCCGCTTCATGCATGATGTACTTAATGGACTTGGCAATGTTCTCGGGAAGCTCGAACTTGATTTCTTCGATGTCCCCCAGAGCATGAGCAATCTGTCTCTGAGCCCATTCCCTCGGGTTCCTTACCTTGCCATTCCAAGGTTCATGTTCACTACACACATCCTTCACCAAAGAATGAATACAGTGCTTGAGATGGCTCTGTATTATCTTCGGTAGGGAGTTGATTCCTTCTGTCTCTGAAAACAAAATTGCAATGCTTCGATTGGCTATCTTGCGATAATCAAACGATTCATCCCCATCATATTCACGTTCAACATTTTCCATAATCGTTTTCCTTTCATTAGAGTTGTTGACGATTCACACCAAAAATACACTTCAATCGAATCTCCATCACACCGTATTATACACAATCCAAACGCCCGTGTCAAGCCTCTACACGGGGCTTAAATAAGTTCCGTACCGGTATCTCACAGTGTATTCAGTTGTAAGTGTTTCTCCGTCTTCCACATCAATGGCAACATAAGGTGGGTTAGTCAAAACAACCACACCCAGTACGTTTGAAGCGGCGGGGGAATCAGCATACACCATGGCGATAAAGGAAATTCTTACCGTTGAACCACTGCTATTCACATAGGATGAAGTAAACACCACAGTAACATGAGTTGATGTAGTAGAAATTTCCGGAGTTGGTATATCCAAGGCTTCATAGGAAACCACGGCTCCCCCATCTGCATTCAAGGCATCTCGTATTGGGTCAGTTGGAGCCTTGCCACTACAAAAAGCAATCTTCTGAGTATAGAAGGATGAGCCTAATTTAGTAGTGTCTCCGGACTGAGCCATGGTACTGAGAATAGCATCCTTGGCCGCTTTCGTTATATCGTTATAAAATTCCCCACAGAAAACTTTCTCCCCGGTGGTTAGAGTCTTATAGATTCGAACCTTTCCACCCAAACCTTTAATAAAATCGGATTTCATGTTATATCACCTTTCTTTATGATATTTAACTGGATACTGAGTCTGAGAATTTATTGGTATCTATATCAGACACAGACAAGAACAAATTATTATGAACTTTCAACAAAGCACATCTCACATGAGCGGACAAATAAAACTCCCCGGAACTTCCACCCACATAGGTAAATTGTAAATTATTTTCATCTACGATACGAGGTTCGAACAATGTATCAGGAGTCTCAAGTATCTTCCACATTAAATCACTTGTATCATATACCTGCATGAAAATCAGAACAAATGGGTCCTTCAAATTGTGTGTCCATGTAAAAGTATCTCCATGAAACCACCGGGCATTCCCTACCAGAGTTGTAAAATCTTCCAAACAAATTCGACCCAAAGAGGTTTTAGTGACATAGGATGGGTGTGAGTGAGTAGCAATGCGTTCATCCACATATCCTTTCGTTGCCCCATGAGTTCGTTGAGTCGGCCATTGTATCTCAATGTTAACTAAAGATACCCCATCTCCGGCAGAAACAAATGTAACTACCGGAGTTTCAGTGTTGTGTCCGTAGTCTTTAATTTGTGTTACCGCATCCCCATCACTGTTGTTGATGATAAGGGATTTAGCATACACTCTTTCCCAATCTACAGCAAACCCGGTTGTGAAATCCAACCCACCGACATCCCCATCAATAGCCCCACCATTGATGTTTATATCCCCACCATCTACATTGACATCTCCCTCGGTTACATCCAAATCTCCACCTGCCATAGAAATATCCCCGGTACCCAAAGTAATCCCGGCATTCCCAGACATGATTAAATTACCCGTCATGGTATCCCCGGTCTTGAGAACATAGTCCCCAATGGAATGGATAATGGTTCGGGCATCCGTTATCATGGCTTCTTCAATTTCATCATTCAAAGCTTCTCGGTCTATAAAGGCGAGTAGGAGATAATGGTGACCATTCCCTATCAAGTCGGTGTAATTTGCCGGGACAGAATAGGAGGAGTATGTAACATCCTGTTCAATCTCAATGATGGTTCGAATCTTCTGCCTACGTTCACATTCATAGTCTCCACCTAAATTGTGATACAGTTCGTCATCTTCCTCGGGGGATACTTCATCCAAGAACACATTCAATAGAACAGCGTCCGTTCGGTCTGAATCCGGGGTGGAAGACTGTAGGGTATAATACATGTTGGCCGCAATCGCATGGTCGGTTATCAAATTAGTTCCCGGTGCAAAGGTGAATGTCGTGGCGGTGTTGGCGATAACCTCAAAATACAGCGGTACCGTACCCATTTGATATACTACCACGTTTCTCCCCACTGCGGCATTCACTACCATGTTTTTCCTATTATCGGTGATTGTATCTTCAGTCAGGGTAGAAATTACACTACAAAGATTTAAGTTAGCTTGGGTGTCATCAATAGGTAACATATCCACTGAGGCATCTTGATACAATCTCAATCCTTGACTGTAGCCCAACCCCATAGTAACTATGAAGTTATTATCCCTCAGACCACTTGAAGTCTCAACGATTTGAAACCCATCGCCCAAGAACCCAGCCCAACCGATAGCATTGGTGAGGTCCTTTGTCATATAAAATTGAATCATCCGACTATCATTAATATCTGCATCCAAGACAATTTTTCCTTTTTGAAAAATTCCATAGGCGTAATTGCAAGCTCGTCGGAAGATATTTCTCGTGGTGTTCGCCATAATAGTTACCTCTTTCTTTCTTTATTCTTCAACTGGTAATGGTATATTCAAAATTAACTCACGTCTAAATTGTGCTTCTTTGCTCCACCAGATACGATTGTGGTTGACGATTGTCAATAGGGTTCCGGTGTGGAGGACACAATCCCCATCAATGTACACGGCGAGTTCACGCATGTAGGCACCGGGAAGCTGGGTATCCATCATCATTTGGCTGGGGAAGTGAACCACCAACATCACATACGGAGTAGGGACTATCACACCCTCTTCGGTGGTCTCAGTACTAATAAGGACATGCCCTAACGCATAGGCATCTGCATCGAGGTATCCTACCCAGTCCACGTTCCGACATAGCAAGGGTCGGAACAAAGCGGTTTGCTCTGGGGGTGGGGTAATTGTTTCTTCATTGTCCGGGTCTCCAAGCCCAACCGAAATCCACATACCCCAAGTTCTTGGGTCTGGATTCGCGGTCTGCAATTCTAATAATCGAATCATACCGGGTGTCATTTTTATGTCTCCATTTCAATCAAGGTATCATAGTCAATTTCTATATCTTTGTCAAGGTCTCTCAGTCGGGCATGTTCTTTTTTGTGGCACTTCTTACATAGAGACATTCCGTTCAGGACATTCCAGAGAGCTTCACATTGAAGGGCTTCTTCGAGGGTAGTAATGTGATTCTCTCTCATGATTTTAGAAAAACGAATGATGTGATGAGCCACTAATTTTCCACCTCGGGTACCACAGTGGGTGCAGATGAAATTATCTCTTTGGAAAATTGATGTTCGCCATTCCTCATATCGGGTACACACTCTCACAGCTTTAGAAATAGGCGTAATGCCTCCCATCCAATTAGGATGGTTCAAGCCAGAGCGTTCGGTATTTAGCTCTTTTTTATAGCAACCACAAGATTGGGTGTTTCCACTTTGTAAATGGCCCGTAGAGACATCTATAAAGTTTCCACAGTCACATTGGCATTTCCAAATTACATTCTTATGTTTGTTTCTCCCTACATCTTCCAAAACGGTTAATTTGCCAAATTTCTGTTCAGTTAAATCTTTTTTATGTGTTTCAGATGTTCGGTCTTTTTTATAACAACCACACGACTGTGTATCACCACAACGTAAATTTTCGGATGATACATCAACAGTATTGCCACACTCGCATAAGCATCTCCAAATTACTCTTTGTTTTTTATTCCTTCCGACATCTTCCAATACGGTCAACCTGCCGAAGACCTGTCCAGTTAAATCAATTTTCTTAGACATGGTGATTTCCCTTAATAGACTTCAAAGGCGTAAGTCAAACCATTACGAGTTCCTAAATTAAACACGACATCTACTGCACTCTGTACCGGGACTTCAACACCTGCGGCGGGGATTGTGGATTTAACAATGGGGTCAGATATTTCCGTATTCAAGAATATCCCGGTAAATCTCCCCCTTACCAGAAGTCCTTCAGCCAAAGCCGTAATTGCTTCACTCTGAGTCATTCCGGTCAGGTCAGGAACATTTACTGTAGCGGGACCCTTACTCACCACAATGTTTACCGCAGACCCCGGCTCCACATCAGCCCCCGCTGTTGGAGTTTGATTCATTATATCCCCTACGGCGGTAACATAGGAATACTCCAAGGTTACTGTTCCCAGCACCAATCCTGCTTCTGTTAGGGCTACTTCGGCTTCCGCTTGAGTCATGTCAGTTAAATCAGGTACCCCCACTAAACTCTTTTCATAACAACCAATATCCGGGGCATCTCCAACATAATCTTCTACATATACCGGAACTTCTATTCCAGCATCAATACAAGGAGAATCGGGTGCTAACGCACCACCATCTGCTATCAATTTAGGATTTATAGCGATTGAATTTGCACCTAAACTCAATGCTGTACCAACACCAACTGGTATTCCACCATAAGTAACATTCCTATAATTATTGTAAAAACAATTATAATCTTCTACTAATTTATCAGCCGCAGTAACATTTATACCAACCAAGTTACCCTCAAAGATATTATCTTTTGCTGTAACATGGGCATTACCAGAGGGATATGAAGCACACACAGCACATGCTACACCACTATTTGTAAAACCTCTGAAGGTATTTTTATATAGTAAGGCTTTACCAGCATTACTTGGTCTAATTCCACAGGGAATACCCTGTGAAGTACCAGCCCCGTCAGGCAAGTTTTTACCTATAAACAAATTCCCTATACAATTAATATAAGCACTTGAACCATAGTTCCAAAATATACTATTAGTATAATAATAACCTGAATTCCAACCAGATAAAATTTTGCTGTAATCAAAAATAAAACTCATGTTTTTAACTAAAATAGTATTATTTGCTGTTCCCCCTAACCAAGCTTTTGCCGCTGAAGAACCTACATAACCAATTTGGATTATCGTTACTTCAACATCCTCAAAACTATTAGTTTCTCCTACTAAAGTTACATTTTTAGAGTATGCTCCGCCCACATGTACCTCTGAATAAGAGCCGGGTCCAACTACTATGGTATCACCGGAAGTAATTGAATTAAGTGCGTGAACCAATGTTTTCCAACGATTACTCTCAGAACCAACACCTGTTGCATCACTACCAGAAGGGGAAACATATTTTACAGCCATTATGAGGGTTCCTCTTCTATGTTAGTTAAATCCACAACAATTCGGTCTACCAAACAGAACTTGTTGTATCCAAACAACGGCACCATGCGGTCTGCTTTGTACAACAAATTAGAAAAATACTCTTCCTCATAGGTGTTGTCTTTTCCATCATTGAAAGCAAAGGTGTGATTAGCATTATGCAAGTATGCTTCTACTCCAATGTCCACATTGAGGTACAGATAAATCGTAGTTCCCAAACTGGTAGTCTCATTATCTATATCAAACAGGTTCATGGAGTAAATGAATTTATCCCCAAAGGTTCCCCGTCTGGTCAGCACGGTAGCTAAATCGTAGTAGTCTGTAACTTGTGTTAAATCCATTTCGAAGTTATACTGTATCCAAAGTGTATCTCCATCTTGGGGCTCATGCTCAGGAGTAAATTCAACCACACCCGTGGTGTAATTTACCGTACCCAGAACTGTACTTCCATCATCGGCAATGAATTCTCCTGTACCTGTAGGTTCTCCATCAATGTCAAACTCGGGGGTATCTATGTTGGTTATCAATTCCCCTGCGGTATTCCAATACTTAATCTTGATACTGTAGGGAATGGGGAGGAGTTCGAGGGTTTCAATCACATCACTACTACCATCCCAGACTCCCAGAGGCCACTCTTCAAATCCCCAATTAGCTTCATCCTGAGTTACATCAACCATCAAATTACGATGCCACTCCCACAATCTCGCCGGGGACTTATTCTCATAGGTGAAGAATTGTTCCAGAACATCCAACTGGCCTTTGTTGGGGTAGTAGGTGGACATCAATTTAGCTACCTGTTGTTTGTTCTCCAAAGCATTCAGGAGGGGAGATGACCGCCAGTTAAACATGCGAATCAGGTTCTCGAATATCTTGGGGTCAGTTTTCCAGATGTCCATCATCTTAGGCATACAACGAATCAGGGCTTCAGTTTCCCCGGCAATAATTCCGAGCATTTCATTGAGGTACAATTTAGGGTTGGTGTTATCCATGATGGGTAAATTATTCTTCATGGATTTAGGGGTTAGGGTTCGCATGATGTCGGAGAAATCCGGCACCAATCCCATACAGTAATCTTGATAGAACAAATCTATAACGAGGTCTAATCCCCTATACACAGAATAGTAATAGACCGTACCCTCTTTGATGTTCAGACTGTCCACAAATTCATACTCTAATTCTTCAGCCGGATTAAGTACTCCACTATCAATCAAATATCCTGTGGTGTTGGTAGGGTAAATTTCTTCTTTCCGGTAAATGAAATACTCATCATACTCGACGCTCCCCCCGGTTGTCACCGGAAAAGTAACGGCCAATCGAATCGTACCATCAATTTGTCGAAAAGCTATTTTATTCATTATTCAAATTCTACTTCTAACTGAAGAGAATAGATGCGGGGGTATTCATTCTCCAACAGAGGAATCGTGTTACTGTAGGGCGAAAGTATTATCTTAGATTCTTCTTCTACCTTGTTGGCAAAATTCATTCGACTGTAGGAAATGAGGAAATCACTGTACTCTCTACCCTCTTCCATAACCACAATACCCTTGTCGTAATCAATCAATCCCCAAACTTGATTCAAAATTACGGACCCGCGTGGTCCCGCAAACAATGTTCCTTTACCATCATCTTCTAAATCATATGTTTCAATTGAACCATCCCAAATAAATTCCCCCGTAACGGTTCCGGGTCTGAGGTGGTGTCCTCGAATGAATACTACATGCGCATCATTCAAAATTACCGACTCATCCGTTACAACTGTATCATCGTCGGTTCCATTGGGGGTATCCATTAAGAAGGTGAAACTTCCTGCATCCAACTGATACGCTGTTCCGACATAACCCAGACCAGTATCAATGAATTCTTCTTGGTCTACCCAGTGAGTCACCTTAAAGTGTGCAGTCTTCCCTATGGACATTTCAGTTTGAATAGCCTCATTCATGCGGGTCTGCATGTCTTCTGTTCCCAAATACCAAGATGCCCAACGGTAATTTCCATAGGCGTTGTTCATTTTGAGGCAAACCTTTTCAATGGGAACCATCCCGGCAGTTCTCACCCAGTCCGAAGATTCCATTGAAGCTCCCACCTTTTGAAGATAGGGAGTGAGCGAACCTGTGGGGACATTGTTATTGTTGTAAACCAACTGCACGGGTCGGTGTCCTAACTGAGATGGAACCAAGTCTCCAATGATTTGTGAACTTAACCCGTAGGCGTTTTGTTTGTTCAGCCTGAAGGTCGGACGTAAAGCCCATGAATCCAATATCAATGAGGCCGCTCCCGCCGTGTAATTTACCGGGACCAGAGATGGCTTACGAGTGAACACATCTACTTCGAGATAGGATACTCCGTCTACGGATTTAACTATGTCATAGATGTCAGACAATCGAATGGGCTTTCCTGTTCCGCAGTAAATTGTGTCTCCGCTACCGGGCTGGAAGAAAGATGTTAAAACATTTGTTATTTCAGTCTGTGTCTCACTCTTTTGCACATTGAGTCCATTACTGAGGTAGACCCGAAGAGACAGAATTATGTCTGCAAAAGATATGTTTCTAAATAACCCTGAAGAGTTAATCTGATACTTCGTGGTCATGAACTGATTCAGATACTTCAAGGTTTGAGTTGTGACCTCTCCGTAATTTGTACTCATTATGTAATAGATGTTTCGTCTCAAAAGCGGGTCGAAGGAAACCGAAGTTAATTGAACTCCCGGATAAGCATCAATCAAAGCTATGTAGTCTTCCCGAGTAACCAGAGTATTCAATGAGGATACCCACGCCGGAATAGCTCTGCGAATAGTTTCAATGGATGCTACTTCTCCCCCACCCGTGGATGCCGAAGGGTTGGAGTAAGTCAGAGTAACCCCGGCTTGTGGGCTGAAGCTACCTCTTAATACATTTTGTAAAATGTTTCCGTCAAGTCCTTTGGTTACGAAAAATGAAACTTCAATACTGGACGTAATGAGGCACCCATTGATACCGTCACCACACCGTAATGACATCGTAGTGTCCGAGTTGAAACTGGATTCGAAGTACAAACCTGCATCAGCTTGCTCTACTAAATGTGTAACCTGTACCGCAGGAGACCCATCAATGGTTACCACGGGGTCTACGTTACTTGCCACACCCTTACGGGAGGTTGTGAACTCCTGATTGGGTTCGCTGTTTCCACCCCAAGATTCAGAGACAATAACGCCCTGATACACTATGATTGTTCCCCCGGCTTCTTGAACTGTCTGGTCTTCCAACACAGTCCATGAGTTGCCCTTCCTATCCCTCAGAACTGTACCTCGGGTAACCAAAGCTGAAGCTGGCCCCCCACTCCGAGTATAGGTGTAATTTAGAACGACTGAGGGTGCATTGAGCATTGGGGCTTGATACCCTACCCATTTACCCAGAGAGATACCATTCTGTTGTTCAGCCATAGAATCCACGAAGAACTCTGAGAAAGCCGCATCAATGTACAAATGATGTCCGTCACCAATGAAAGCCGCAATATCCAAGAACAATTGTTCCGGGGACATTGCTGACCAATCCAATCCTAAATTAGGATAATTGGTATTGATGTAAGCTTTCACTTCAGAGACTATGCTGGCATAATCTCGGGCAGTATAATCTCTTCGACTAAATGACATATGTATCTCCTATCGCAATGAAATAGTTAGAACAGTTTCTTGAACCCCAACGGTAAATGGGGTGATATAACGCACAAGGATACTACCAGTCTCTTTATCCACCGCAGTATACTTTACTTCCATGACTGCAACTGAAGGGACGTTCAATCCAATAGCTTGAAACAAATCAGCTACCGACATCATTTGAATCACTTCTTCAATGTTGTCATCCATGGTGACATAGGTTTCTAATTGACAACCCTTATTGACATTCATGGGAACTTGATTCTTACTGGTAAGAACGGTTGCACCGACTAACCCGGCAATCCGTTCCAAATCAGTTCCATCTTGAATGTAACTGTTCCCATTGTCATCGTAGGCTAATTTGAAGCTCATCCTTTATACTCCGTAATCATATCTTTGAGTGCTGTAATTTCATCTTTTAAGTTTTTAATTTGGGTATCCAAACCATCAATGCCAGTAGTCAAACCGCTTAAAGTTCCATTAACCGAAGCCGCCGCCGCTTTGGATGTGGTTAATTGTGGTTCTGAAGCTAAATTAACCATCAATAATGCTATAGCATTAAGGGTTGTGGTATGAGCATTTAACATGGTTTGGTGCTGAGTTAACATTGCGGTGTGCTTATCCAAGAGAAGTTGCCACTTAGTCATCAAATTAGTATGTTCCTCATTAGATATACCATTTGCTATTTCATTAGCCATTGCTATGATGGAAGCTCTCGATGCCCCAGTCGTACCTGTCGGACATGTATCATGCCAATATTGTATCAACAGTGTCTTAATCTTCTCTTTCCAGTTAGCCATTTGTTATCTCCATCATAGAAGTTGTGACTTCAATCCTTCGTTATTAATTGAACTAATACGTTTTGTGAGAAATTCTACTAACCGAGACGGGAAAATAGGGACAGGGTTACCCGGTTTCACAGCCAATCCCAAATTAGTTTTGGATTGCTCCAACCACTCTACCAGTGATTCGGTTGCGAGATATTGTCCATTCACTTTAAGTCCCTCCGCTGTACCCTCAATAGTCAACCCGCCGCCTGTCTTACCGTTGAGAATGTTAATGAACAGGCCATCCTTATTGAATTCCAAAGTATTGTTGTGTGCATTATTCTTTATCAGAATTCGCTCCTCGCCTTGCTTGGAATACAACTCGAACTGATTCCCGGATAAATCCGTGACTCGAATGTATGCTTCCTCTTTGATGTCGCTGTAGGGTAGAGCCTCTTCATTTCCTGCTTCTCTGTCACCTCTTTGCGCCCCGTTGTTGGTATTGGAAGCATTAGTCACCGGGGATACCATTTCAATTTCCTGACCCGCTCTATCTATGAGTTTGAAGTATTCCGCTTCAGGAGCCTCGGAAACGACTATTGTAGCCCCTTTCGGGCTTTTGTAGAGTGTATACACCCCCGGAGTCAATGATTCGATAGGGCCGTCATTAGGCATCTCCACGGGCCTGTTCTCTGTGGGCTTGTATGTTCCCTCATCCGGGAAGATTTCTGAAGCGTATTCCTGAGTCTCACCCACATCTTTTTGAATACCTCCGATGATAATGGGCTTGAAAATGTTCCCATCCTCAAAGAGTATTCCTACTGTGGCACCTTTAACAAACATGGGTTGACCCCCGGAGTCAAAGGAGCCTCCTCCGAAATTTAGAACTCGCGCCCACGGAAGCATCTCATCCGATAAGTTTTGATGAACATTGGGAACCTTAATTTGATATGGTCTAATTTTGTTATCTCGCACATCAACAATGTGTCCTGTTTTAAGTTGAAAATTACCGTTATTGAGAGTCATTATTAACTACCTTTGCAAAATTTGGAACGAGGTTGGACAAAAATTGGTCACCACTTCTGACCATTTGATATGTAGTTAATATACGACCCGGTGTAACAGAGTCGGCTACTTCGGTAACCATATAATATCCCGAAGTAAAAAAGGCTTGTCCTTGGGGGGTTGCCACAAATACATTAATGTACTCAAAAGGGTTTACAATGGAATCAATAAATTGACAGCGCATAGATGCACGATATGGTATTTTGGCTAACCAACCCTGTAAGTAGGACATCTTCCTTCGAACCATATTTAGAGAACATTGGGTTCCTTCTGAGTAAATTGTTTCAGCTAATACTGGCATTACGGTCATCCCATTTTCCACAACCATTGATTCATTGTTGGAAGCATCAACATTAATGGGTGTAACTTCTAATGTATTTTCATCCCAACTATCTGTTGTTAAGCTACCAGAACCCAACATATTGGGTAGTAACGGGTCAATAGAAGCATCAAATGAAATTACACGAGAATCATTAACCGCAGTTCCATATTGAGGCCCCTCGGTATATGAAGCTACAAAATCCTGAGATGTTGTATTAATGAAATAAGTGGGGGTGGTTGGTAATATTCTACCCAATGTTTGAACCCTGATAACCTTTACACTCCCCTTGGATGGAGAACGAGGACGAGATTCTTCAACAAAAACAATATGATGATTACTTAATAATAGCTGAAGGTGTTGAAAATAGTTATTTATAGTAAAACTAAAGTTACCTGTTGCTGATAAACCAGAGCCTAAAGAAGAACTATTTCCTGCCGCAATATCCTCATCGTTTACTATCAAGTTCTCTAATTCAGGAGATTCATATTCAATTTCATACGGAGTCCAAACAGGGCGCATAATGTTTCCACCCCCGGTGAAACTGAGTCCTTCCCTAAGTTCGACAGGAGAACGGGAATACCAGCCAGCCAAAAATTTATTAAGGGAATTACCTAAAGTTGTATTAACAAATAACTCAGATGTTAAAGCAGGTATTGATGTACTGCGGTCTAAGGGATTTCTATCTGAACCTTGCATATGAATGGTTAATTTATGTTTGGATACAATAGAGGGGCTTATCTTCTCAATCCAACCATCAACAGGCCCCGCTATTAGTGTATCTATGCCTGTTGAATCTCGGTATCCATAAGTGAATCGCACCCGACCTAACGGGTCCACTATGTTTTCTCCATTAGCAAATCGTTGATTCATGAAATTAGAATTTGTATCAATGACACTATCTTCACTTACTTCTTTACCTGCAAAGATAGAATGAAGAATATCCATTAAAGTAAATGTGGGGTCAGATAAAGCTAATGACCAAGACCCGGCCCCAAATGCATAGGCTCTTCGGACATAGTTAAAACTTGTTACCCATGATGGCATTTTAGAGTGATAACTATTATCTTGATGAATTAATGAAAACTCTTTCTCCCCATCATCACTTATAAATGCAAAATCCAGATATGGTATTCGAGTTGGATTCAAAGACATAATAACTCCTAAACAGTTCCTTGCCCTAACCATTTCGTAATTCGAGTTGGGTGAGGCAAAACAATTAAAGTATCCTGAACAAATCTAAAAGGTCCCCGACATAAAGCTCGGTTAAAGTAATACAAAACCCAATACAAAGACACGGAACCATAGGCAACAAAAGCCATTAAGTCTGGCCTACTGGTTCGCCCGTGTGGAACCTGACCCTGCTTGTATTTCCCAACCGAACTTAAATTACCTCGGTATCTTCTGAAAGCCAATCGAGTAATATCTCCATCGAGTACCCGGTCACATGTAGCATACCGATTAGTACCGCTCACTTTCTGACTGGACTTCAATACGGTGGTGTGTTTGTTAAATGCCATGATGCTCCCTATAGCAAGTTCAAAACTGAATTTACAAGTCCGGGTTGTTCTATACCACTCAAACGGAAATTAGAATCCTTAACGGTTTCTTCATAGGTAATTTGTCCCCCAGTCCAAAAGTGAGAAGTTTCCTGAATGGTGATGTCCACTTTAGCAATCGTTGAATACATGGAGATGGTTCCCATATTTCCTACTGAGATTCCCCACGGAGGAGCCCCCTGATAGTTGTGGGTTACGTTGATGTTGTTGATGACTCCCCGTACTCCAAGGTAGAATCCCAACATAAGGATTACTTCTTTGGGGGGTTTAATCATGAGTCCATTATCTCGGGGATAGAGGAATGTCTTTAACCAATCACACTTTCTTTTCACCTGCACCATAGGCCACCAATCCCCAATGAAGTATGTAGTCAGGTTTATGGTTCGAGGTGTGGTATGGCTGTAGGTATAAATTGGAGTGGTTCTACTAATGGCAATTTCATTCTCATATGTTGCTTGGGTTGCTTCAGAGATTTCCGTATCTCGGTATCTCATCACCAAGAAGTTGGTCATGTCTTCTGCATCAAAAAGGATTCCTGAAATCTGGAAGAAATTAGAAAAACTATCCGGGATGTTTCCGTTATTCCATAGAGTAAGAGCCCCCAATACCCCGGTACCAACTAAAGCTAAACTGGATGCTATCGTAATCATCTTATGCTCCCATACCATTCAAAAAGTCCATAGTTCCATCACGATGAGTAACATCTTCCAGAACTGCTACAACTCTATCCGTAGCGTCTACATGGGTTTTAATTGTTTCTTTTAACTCTCCAACCGTAAGTTGAAGTTCGCTTACAGCCGTTTCTAAATTAGTTGTTGGATTATCCGCTGGGGTCGTAGGTAAGGATGACACCAAACTTCTTGCAACTCCTGACCCTAATGCTCCCACATTCGGACTTCCACCTAAATTCAAACCTGCACCGTTTCCATAAACAGCACTCCAATTAGCGGAACTGGTGGTCGCTCCTTGTTGTACATTTCCTGACCCTAACCCAGCTACACCAACAGACATTGCATCGCCCGGACGTAAAGCAAACCTAAATTTATTCCAACCATAATTTGATGTGCCATGCTGGTCATAAACTTGAAAACCACTGGCTGTCAGAGATTTCAAAATACTTACATGACCCGCAGGGCTTCCTTCCCATGTTGGATTATGGGAGAAAATGAAGTCACCCGGACTTAAGCGGTTAGGGTCATCAATAAGAATTGGATTGATGTTTTCCATCGCCCAATTTAGAAAACTTCTTGTATTAACCACATCGGCTGAAACATCATATCCAATCGTTCTCATGCGTTCAGCGGCAAAAGAAGCACACAAATTATTCTCTAATCCAGTTATACTCTTAGCTCTGTTTAAGATGTTTCGCTGACTATCACCCAACAAAGCAATCTCAGAAGAGTCTCCACTACTATACCCATATGAAGCTGGGGTTGCAGATTGAATAGCGGATGAAAGCATTAGTGTTCCAGCCCCTAATGCCGTCCCCGGCACCCCACCACTGGCCCCGGTAGCGGTTGCTACATTAACTGCCCCAGATGCCAGACCTGCAAAGAAGTTCTCTATTCCCCCCATTATAGCATCTCCACCGCCTGATGGTTGTGAATGCATCCTATTAAAGAATCCAGATAAGAACCCACCGCCTGTTCCTCCTCCACCGCCTGTTCCTCCCCCCGTCGAAAGTAAAGGAATAGGGTCTCCAAATGGATTCAACTTATTAAGAACACCAATTATAAGATTTGTTACTGAAATAAAGAATCCATTAAATGCATCTTTAATTGCATTCCAAGTAGAATTTAATGCCGTCAAAATAGGTTCTCCAACAATCTCTTTGATTTTATCCCACATTTGCCCAAACAAATTCTTATGCCACTTTGTAATATCGGTAAAGGCGGTCTTTATCCAATCCCATGAATCAGTAAAGGCAGTGGTTATCCAATCCCATGAATCAGTAAAGGCAGTGGTTATCCAATCCCATGAATCAGTAAAGGCAGTGGTTATCCAATCCCATGCATTTGCTAACCATTCCAACATTGCATCAATTGGAACCCCCAAATTTCTAAGTATATCTACCCCCAAAGTAAAAAAGATTCTTGTAATCTCTACACTAAAATCCCAAGTTTGCCTCAAAAGGTCTAATAGGAATTTACCTATTTCAATAGGGATACCAATGATTGTATCCATTTGCCACTTATAGTAATCCTCTGTAGCCTTTTTAAGCCAATCCCAAAAACTCTGAGTCTGATAATCCTCCACTGGCCCGATTGTACTTTGAAACTCATATCTTCCCCCTGAATTTGCGGATGTCAAAAGGGAGTCCCCGGCATTAACTAAACCTGACCCAATCTGAGCCCACAAACCACCTTGACTAAACAGAGCCGCACCAATCTCTTGCATAATCATACCAGCTAAACCTTGTGCCAGTGGCAAGAAAATGGGTTCGATTAACTCTTTCCATAGGCGTTCAATGGCACCACCGAATGCATTTAACATTGCAGATACCGCTTTAAAGATTGAATCTACCACTTTACCATCTGCTAATGTGTCCGCTAATACATCAAAGAAGGTTATCATAACGGGAATAAGAATGTTCACTGCACCTACCATTACATCCACTAAACCACGAATGATGGTTGCTATGAACCCACCTAACCCCCCGCCATCTAAAGCTAACCCACTCAAATTTTGACCCACCAAATCCAACACCGTTTTTATAGCCCCGAAAATTGTGTTAGCAATTTGTACCCCGTTAGTACCCAACCACGCCGCACCTCGGTTAAACATGGTTTGGAAAACAGACTCCCCAGTATCTCCCAAAGGTTCAAATAAGCCGTTAATGAAATCTGTTATTCCAGTAAAGATAGACTCAGCATTAGGTAAAAATTGATTAATCATATTCTTTGCGAAGTCTGCGTATTGAGCTATTGGCCCCAATGCTTCGCGCTGAGTGTCGGTTAAATCGGATGTAGCTACTCCAATACCTGCAATAACAGTTAGGAGAGTGGCCGGACCCTTAATGAAAGGAGACATAGGCCCAAAGGCCATATCTAAACTATCTCCTAATAGGTTTACCCCACCTGTTATGGTATCAATGTAGGGTTGAAATCTCTCTAAATTTTCCACTATATCCAAGAAACTAATATTCCCCAAGTGTAAATTAGCCGCAAATGCTTCAATCTCATTCTGCATTTGAGCTATTACCGTTGTGTTATTTCTCATGGTAGTTTGAAAGTCTGTTCCGATATTTCTATTTACTGCTTCCCCATAGGCGTTTAGTGCCTGTTGCATTTCACCATCCGACATTGTATTTCGTAAACCTATTACCTGTTCACGAGTTATTCCAAACACTTGTTCCAACTCATGCAAAGCCGCAACATTTCCCGTACTTAAAAGTTCATCCATACTATTAGCAAGAGTATCCACCACACCTGTAATATCACCACTGGCAATTGCCCTTTGTAGTTCAGCAGGACTACCAAAACCAGCTAATGTTGATATGTCTGCATCTACTGTCATACCTTTGGTTAACATAGAGTAAACATCAACGCCGGATTGTTGCTGAATTACATCCGACATCATAGAAAACTCTTGAAAAACATCAGCAGACATTATATTATTCTCAGCCCAACTTTGCATTATACCCGCACGGTCAGCTAAATTTTGCATGAAGACTTGGTTATCGGGTCCAGATATTCCATACTCAGCTAAACCTTGTTGAAACCTCATGGTTGTTTCAGTCATCGCTAAATATTCATCTCGTGTATACCCAAATCTTTCTTGAAATATGAACATTTGTTGAGCCGCTTGTTCCATAGAGATATTCATACTTCGACTTACCGTAATAATATCCTCACCATATTGTATAACATTTTCTTGGCCTCGCACACCTGCCGCCTGAGCCGCAGAAAAAGCGTTGATAAAATCAGTTCGACTACGGTACGCATCTGCCTCACGTCCGGCATACTCCTGTAATTCCCTACTTACTTCTACACTCATACCTGCACTACCTTGCCATTGAGTCGCCGCTGTCTCTTGCCCGGCACGGAATGAAGCCAAAGCTTCCGTTAATCCATTTACATTCTTCATGATTGTATCAAATATAGCTTTAGTTCTGTCTGCAATCCAACCAAACAAATTAAACTCCATAGCTTGAGTAATAGCTTTGATGGCTTTGAAAATGCCTGTAACAATTACTCCCAAAATTGTACCACCAATTATTACTTCTGCATTTCGTTTAATGGCTCGAACAAATTGTTCCATTTTTTTCATTCCATTTTCCATGTTCTCCTCTTGTGCTTTGGCCGCTTCCTCATGAGTTCGAACGAAAGTCTTCTGCATATCCTCACCCAAACCACTCATCGTTTTTTGAAACTTCTTTGTAGCTTGGTCTAAATTCTCAATACTCCGTATCATGAGTTGAGACAGCTTATCAATGGACATTGGTTTCTTACCGGAACTCCCCACCATAGGAGAAGAAATAGGAGGACCCCCTGACGCAGTTATCTGGTCAGGGGATACTCCTATAATGGATTCTGAACTGAGGTCGGGTCGGTCTGCCATTTAGTTTTCTCCGTAAATCAGAAGTCCGAGTAACATGCCGGGAAGTCCTTTTTGGGCCAATTCTTTTATGTGCTTCTGCTTCTCCTCATCCACTTGTTCTATTATTGCCATGTGATTTTCATATTCAGATTGAAGTAGGTTATCACACATCTCTAATGTAATTCCACCCTTTGCATAACGCATTATCCTATACTGGTTGACCAACAGTTCTATGGGCGCTTCCGAACTCCTTGCGACGAAAAAAGAACTCCGATGAGATAGTTACGGGGAAAATGTCCATGTACATACAGTTATGACATTCCACGGCTTGACTGAAACGAATACCGAAATCCTGAGCGGCCAGTCCATCTTCGAGATTGTCTACCACGGAAGCCGGAAGGTTTTCCAACTGAGTGATAATCATCTCGGGGTCACGAACGGGTTCCCCATCAATTTCAACAATTCGATAGGCAAGGGAGAATGTAAATTCGTCACCCTCGGTAAATGTCTTACGAGTGGACTTCTTCTTGAGAAGTCTCTTATTCAAATCAATTTGGTCTCTTACGGTGATGTGCTTGACTGTATAGATGGAAGTTGTTTTCTTATCGTCATCAAAGACTTCAACATCGAAGGTTGGTTTAGAACCATCGGATGCTTCCAAAACGTCCAATTCACTGAGGTCAATGTCTACTTTTTGTGTTTGTCCACACTGTCTGCAACGAATATTAAAGGAGTAATCACTTCCCATTGTGATTTCTCTCAGCTTCACGAACAAGGTCATGTAATCATACAGGTAAAGGTCATACACATTGACGTTTGCATCAACGATACAGTCTCCGACCATCTTCACGATTTGTTCAAATCGAGGTCGGTCAAAAAGAATCTTTCTCTCTTTAAGAGTCATTTCACGAAGTTGTATAACTTCGGGAGTTCCAAGCAATCCACGGGACGGCATAGCGACATCAAAAGTTCTCATAAGGGTACCCTCTCATAGTTTTCTGGCACCGAGGCCAAATTATAGTGACTCATCAAACACCAAAGAATCCGTGGCTACGATTTCAAGTAGCCACGGTCAATTACTAACGGAACACGAATCTGCACTAAATCAGCAGAGTTTCTATCCAAGCTTCCCCAGTTACCATCTTTAGGCCAGCAACCCTTCAAAATATATTCTGCAATAAACTCTTCAGTTTGGTCAGAATACACCTTGGCGAATCCATCCAGCTTATACTGAGCAACCAGACCTGCCCCACCGTTCAGGGGATTGAACACCTTGCTTCGCCAGTTTCGAATTAACAAAGCAGTGTCACGGTCAATCCAGTCACTAAATACCAACTCGATGTCTGCGAAGGTTGTCTTACCAGCAAATTTCGCTTCAGTACTATCCATAGGGACTGTGATGACCCCAGTGGATTCAGACGGAAGAGCGGCACTTCTAAGAGAAAGTTGAAGTGTGTCCACATGTCCTGTCAACCCCGGAACACCCGGAATGATAATATCCCAAAGGTGTTGTTGTTTAGGTTGCCAAGTTCGTATCATATCAGCACGGTCTTGCATGATTTATTCCTTTCTTATATGATTGTAAAATCAGAGCCAGCAGGTGAAAGTACCCAGTCAATTTCAATCCACTCAGCGGTAGGTGTAAATTGCACCCTAACCTGAGCATGAGCAGTATCCGTAATGCGACCATCAACAGTGTTCAAATCCGCATTACATACGAATTCATAGTCCCACAAAAGCCCTGCGGCTTTTCTTCCACCCATAACCTGTTCAGCATAGGTGCCAAGAACACTCCAAAGGTTTGCATTGTTGTCTTCGAAAGTTTCGCCAGAGACTAAGTAATCAAGTTCCTTAATCATTCTGTTGAGGTTGAACACAGTCTTCACTCTGTTCAAGTCGGAATTTGTGCGGTAAGTGGTCTTCTGACCTGTGAGTACAATGCCTCTCTCGGGGTCATTGTAGAACACGTTAATGCACTGACCATCTTGACTGTACATGATGGCAATGTCATCTTCTTCAAATTCCAAACGAAGACTTGAGGAGTAAGGCCACAAACCACGCTTAGGACCCGCAGGGGCCTTGTAGATGGCTTGCTTGATGGCACTTGCCCAGACTGCACCCATGATGGCAGACGGAGAAACAGCGTACTCTTCCCCGGCAGAGTTTTTCATGTTGTGCCAAGGATAAGCGATAGTCAAAGCGTAATCGTTTACAATCTGACTCCAAGTGCTTTCGCCATTAACTAATGCCATGAGGGTGGTTCTGTTCAAACCATCCGGAGCATCAATCATTGCCATGACCTGTTTGCTGTGGTATACATTCACGAGGGTTTTTACCGCAGTGATGATAGTATCATCAGAGTAACCCGGAGCGCAAACGACATCCAGCATTCTCCAATTTTTACGGGCAAACGCATAGAGACCTGTGTCAGTAGATACACCAGTGACACCCTTGGCTCCAATAACTTCAGCATTAGTAGCGTCTTCACCGGAGTCTCCACCAGCCAAATCAAATTCGTCGTTATAGGCATCAGCCCAGTCAGACGGCCAAACCGGAGAACCAGAAGATGCGGCGAACACAACCCAATCAGAAGTCAAAGTGGTGTAGGTAGTGGAAGAAACATTTCTGAAAGTTTCCACAATCACACCGTTTAATTTGACCTGAATATCAATCTTGTTAGCAGTTCCATCCGTTGCGGCCTTCACCAAAACGGAGAGGTCATTACCTTTTGTACCTTCGTACTTGGCAGTGACAAGAATGATGTTGGTGGAATCACATACGATATTAGTCAAAGCTTTTGCGGCATCCGCAACCTTGACCACTCGGTTGTAATAAACATAGGGGGAGAACTGCAAAATGTTTTGAGCCATGTAAATCCCCTGATACAGTCCACCAAATTTGGCATTCAAATCACCCGGAGATGATACCAACGTAGGGGTGTTTATCGGACCCCAGTCAGCCACACCAACGATACCAAATTTCACATCTCCACTGGCTCTGCGGTATGTGGTTCCATCAATTACTCGGTGTAAAACGCCCGGACTATAACTTTTTCCCATGATGAGCATCCTTTCATTAAATCCAAAATTTATTACTCTGTACTATTCTCTATATCAAAACCGAGTGAATACACCTCACATTTCACCTCACCTCGGTTAATCCTCTGTTGTGTCAAAGGGGAAACATCTTCAGCCCACACATAAATGGACTTATTCTTCTTGAGGTAATAGGTTATCAACTCAAGGTTAACTTGAAAGTAAATTACATCTACCACAAATTTCACATTAGTTAGTCTGTATAGTTTCATGTTATAACTTCCCATGTGGTTTGAATATCATTCGTAAACGTATGTAATGAAAATTCGTCAAACAAGTAAACTTCATACACTATGGTGCAAGAGATTACATGTGTCTTATCCCCCTCACCCACACTGGCTTCGAAGGAATTTACAATGTCGGAAGCTAAGGCGAAGAAATTAAACTGCTTATTGAAACCGGGAATGTCTGCGGGAATAATGAATCGCTCATTGGCAATCTTGAACATCAATTTCTTCTGAAGGATGTTAGATTGCTCCGTGGTTTGCGCTCTAAATTGCAACACATAGGGGATGTCCACCGGATAGGGACGACGGGTTCGAAGTGATTTTCCATCCACGGGAATGCTGGAAATCATGGAGTTGGCTCCCATGAATCGAGACATGTTCTTCTGAAGGTTTCCCCGTAACAGGTTACCCACCGGGAGAGGAATACGTTTCGTATCCGTACCGTAGAGCCGGGCCACATCAGCAAATGCTCGGGCCGCAGTTCCAATCACCACCGGGACAACTTTTGAATCCACAGTGATGTCAGAAAAGTAATCCTTAACGGCTCGGTCATATATACGCAGTTCATCAAACTCTGGTATGCGGGTTGGGTCAGTACTCATTAGGACCTACTCCTTATAAATTCAGTTATGGCAGGGTTTGGTTCCTGACTCAGACTTCCATATTCTCTTTGCACCACAACGGATTTAACATCCATCCCATCGGAGGTTGAACCTGTTGGTACATATACGACAATTCTCATTTTAGCTGTGTCTAATTTAACTCGAATATAGGGGGCAATCTCCCGTTCCTGTGGAGTTCCTTGGGCATATGCCTCTCGAATAGCTTGCTCAATTAAACGTACACCCTCACGAAAAGAATCAGATAACTCTCCGACACAAGTATCAGCAAACATGAACAAGTCATTATCGTTTGGATTCATCATTACATCCTATAGATAGAGGATAAATTTACAACGTGAAGTAAATTACCCGCTTTCCATTGTTGAAGGAAGTGGGGGTAAATTAAAGTAGGATAAGAGTTTATGGTTACATTTCCAGTCTCAATCGGGACATACATGTTGGCTATGGGTTTGGGGTTTACTTCATCTCCTGCGGTTACCTCAACGAATACTATTTTGTTTCTCAAACTCTTAACCAGTACATCTATGTACTCAGCTTTCTTATCCGGGTCATTCCAATCAGCCCATAACTCATCTTCAACAGCAATGTTCAAATTAGTTTTGAAGTGTAAGTCATTAGGCCAGACTGCGACCTTCAATTGAAAATACTTGGGATTGTGAACATACAGTACCTTTGCCGGGTAGATGTGCGTATACATAATAGTTACTCCTTAAATAGTTACAGTTCAACAATTAGGCGATATACATCAAATAGTCGTAGATATATCGTAGTTCACCATCGAAATTTATTCTCCAACGGTTACCATATATCTTTTTCTTATACTCAACGTCTTCTAAAGCTGGTTTCCATGTGTGAAAGTATTTGGTTGCTATCCATTGAACAAATCGTAATTTACGACCTTCAATGGCATATATCATGGCATCATTACCAAAACTGTCTTTCTGAAGTAAATTTGCCCCGGCATCCATCAACAACTGCCCTACTTCATCGTTCCCCACGATTGCGGCATTTATGATAGGGTACTGTCCACCATCATATTTATTCATGTCGGGTTGATTGGGGTCGGCTCCCGCTTCCAAAAGCTTGGCTACAAATTTCTCATCATCCTGCAAGATAGCGAAGGTGAGTGGAGTCATCCAGTTATTGATGTATCCATTGAGCATATCCTTTTTCTTCATAGCGTATATTGCACTTTCGTACAATTCATCTGATAACTCCTCACCCATTTCAATCTTATCAAAAAATGTATTCCACTTATAACGTTTGCCCTCATGAATGAAACTTCCCTCAAATGCCTTGGTTCGTCCCTCTAATAAATTAGAAGAGGTTGTTTTCCCAGAAACAATCGTGAAAGGTTTTCCCGTAGGGGCCGGGGTTTCTTCTTTAATGTTGACTAATTTCCACTTGCCATCTTCAAGTTTTTCAAACTTCAATCCCTTATGACGTAAAGCAAATTTGAATTTCTCGATGGCTTTCTTGGCATCATCCCCACCCACGAAGTTATTGATGAACCGTATCCATTCAGCCGCAAGTCTCTCTGCTCCGACCTTAATGGATGGAGGTAAGTATTCTGACAATTCGTGCGAGGTCATGGGTTCTGCGGGAATACCCTTCATCCAAGTCCACTTACCACTCTTGGGTATTTTTGTTTCAATCGGTTTCTTAGTGGTGGATTCCGGCTTTTTTACTTCTGGTTTTGTTTCTTCTGGCTTCTCTTCGTCTCCACCCCAACTCCAATCAAATACTATCGTTGATGGTTCTTCGTCTTTTACATCTTCTTTTCGTTTGGGTTCCTCAAACGGTTTCTCTTCCTTGCGTTGTTCTTTTCTAATTTCGAATGTTCCCGGCCCGGTCTTAACCCATGTGAGACCAAATGGAGATAATGCCTTGGATACACCTTGGTCATTCTTATCTCCGGGATAATCAATACCCCAATCTTGCATAATGAATCTAAACTGGTCGTTGGTGTATTTCTTTCCCATAAGGGCTTCTGCGTCTTCTTGAGTATGCTCCTTGGGTTCATCCATTGCATGTGCGGCTTCTTCACCATCAGAGTATTTGCGATATGCCCTTTCAAGGTAATCCGCAATAGTTCCTCGGGTCTTCTTGGTTTTCGTATCAACTAAATTCCAATTTCCATAGGATTTAATCACATCGTTGTAGAGCCGTCCATAGCCGTATTCGGCAATTTTCCCCAGAGTCTTTTCAGGCACCGTGGTAAGCAACAAATTAATCAACGGAAAGTTCTTGGCAACAATAGCGTTCAGGAAAATATCCCGTCCATCTTTCCCCACGGTGTTCACATCAGCCCCGGCATCAATCAACATCTTGGCAATAGGAAGTTGGTTCGCATCCACTACATATTGAAGTGGTGTAAATTCGTCTCCGAAGTCCGGTTGATTCACATCAGCCCCGGCCTCTATCAATTGCTTAACCAAGGTTTCATTGGGGAGTTGAACGGCATATGTCAAAGGAGTCAGGGTCTCATTGAATTTACTATTCACCCAGTCTTTTTCCTTCATGGCCTTTACTGCACTGGAAATTAAAGATTCCGAAATATCCTCGGGTTCATCCAACTCCAACATATCCCAGAAGTCTTCCCATGAAACATCTTCTTCCCCATGCTTAAATGTCCCCTCAAACGGGTCATCGGAAACAGTCTGAGTTTCTTCCGGGGCAGATGCTTTCTCGGTAGGGGTTTTTTCCTCGGCTTCGAGAACCAAACTCAGCCTACGTTGTGTCTCCGACTTTTCCCTCTCTATGTCCACACGCTGAAGACATTCAATCACTGTTTGGCAATTCATTATCGTACTCCTCGTTGGTCGGGGGCTGGAATGTTGGCTACTAATTCCATCTCTGTAAAGAAGTTGGTCTTAGCAATCTCAGAATCCTCTTTGGGTTTGAATGTCTGAACTTCATACGGGTCGAGTTCCCACATTATCACATCACCAAATTTCGGTGTGATACCCAAACTGTCAAACAGAAATGTTGAAGCAAAGAATAGAATCTGTCGAGTCCTATCAATACCAAAGGCAGACAAACCCATTTCTTCCGGTCTATACACTGGATGTAACCACATGGGGAAATCCGTGTAGACTCGTGCGCTACGCTTGGCATCCCCGTAATCCGGGTCCACCAAGGATTGAGTCGCATCTACCACTCGGTAGGTCATCTTTGGGTATGAGAATCTATATTGTTCGGCCACTAAACGTGCCGCCAATTTAGCTTCCGGTGAACCGACAAACCCTAACTCATAGGCCATTTTCAACCTACTTCTTACTCAAGTGACGGATTACTTCTTTTTTGAACTGTGCAAAGCTCCCACCGATTTCATTCTCATCATAGTAGGTCTGAATGGAACTGGACATATCCTTCACGGACATTGTTTCGGGGTCAAGTTCTCCGGCACACTTCGCCACATGGTTGGTAGTCTTCTCTACAATGCGGGATTCTTTCTTACTCTTGAACTGATTCAACACAGCCTTCTTGAAGGAAGCAAAGCTCCCACCGATTTCATTCTCATCATAGTAGGATTGAATCACTACATCAATTTGCTTATCCGTCATTTTCGCACTGAGGTCATTAGCACATGCTTCCACATGCTTGGAACTTGCTTTCTCTACTAATTTGGATTTGGGGGTGCGGGATTCCTTCTTGTCCTTTGGCTCTTCTTCCTCTTCAGTTACCTCAGCACCCAGTTCGGCCTCAAGGTCTTCTTCAGTTTCCGTAGTCTCTTCTTCGGTTTCTTCCTCAGTTTCTTCTTCCTCTTCTTCATCATCCTCGGTCTCTTCCTCAGTCGGAATGGAACCCAAAATCTCAGAAGCTAATTCCATAACTTCCTTTTCCAAAGAAGCTATGACCTGATTCAAAAATACGAAGCGTTCTTTCTGGTCAATCAGGGACATGTAAGCAGACACATCAGATGCATCTTCACCAACTACCCGGTCTTGTTCCTGTGATATGATTGCCTGAATTTCAGTGGAAAGATTCTCAATCTCACGCACACTGCCCAATTTGGCAAACAATTCTTTGAATTTCTCATTGATTTCCATGTTCCTAATCCCTTCATATTGAGTAGGAGAATTTATATTTGGATAAACATTCGTGTTCTGACTTGAGGGGGCAATGGTAGTGTTCAGAGAATCTACACCTACGGATTCCTTAATCATTATCTAAACCACCGTCCCAGAGCGATTCGGGCAATTTGTTCCTCTTCTTCGGGAGTGAACCCGTAAAGATGGTAACTGTAAATTGTTCTGTCCCCAGTTCTATAATCTTCTATGCCCTCAGTGGAGAACCAGCTTCCCGGACTCCAAGGAGAGGATGACGATTCCGTTACGCCCTCCCGTTCGAGAAATTTACCCACCTTATCAGCAATCGTTATTCCATCTTCTATATCATACTCATCTATCTCAAATGTAATTCGAGGTGGGTCATCCCCCACTTCGTCATTAGGGTATTGTTCAAATTGATTTCCCGCTTCATCTTCATATCCACGCTCTCCGGCCTCACCTACTTCAGCATCTTCATATGATATTATTTCATATGTTTTAAGGACATATTTCTCAGTTTCGACTTCTTCTTGAAGTCGAGTACACCGTTTCTCAAACAGGCTCTTAGGTTGTGGAGTTCGTTCAATTTCTGCTTCTTGTAATTTCTGAACCGTTGTAAGTATATCCATGATTATTTCTCCTTTTTAGGACTGAATGATTTAACAGTCGCCACAGACTTGTCAGACAACTCAGACTCAAAGTAGGAGATGGTTGTACCCTCATCTACTCGAACTGAAGCATTGGGAAGTGAATACGGAAGTCTGTGAATGGATTCAATCACACTGTCCTTGCACCTACGCCCAAATTCCTCCGTGACTAAATTGAAAGTCTTACCCTCTGTGTTGACTATGATGTACACCTTGGATTCCTTGATTTCTTCTTCATCATCTTCGATTTCTTCGATTGGTTCTTCTTTAGGTTCTTCAGTCTGAGGTTGTTCCTCTTCTGTGGTTGCCACTTCAGCATCCTCTTCACCCACTGAGTTAATGAAATCAGAAATGCTCACAGTGATTTTGTTGTCACTGATAGCCAACTTCAACAACTCATAAAACTTGTCATCACTCTGGATGTCACTCTTGGCATCCTCAACGGTAAACGCTTCGTGTCGAGCTTTGGTATCCACGAGAAACTTCTGAATCGTTTCCAAATTAATCCCTGTGAATTTAGTAATCTCGGAAGCTACTGTAATTTTCTCAATCAAGTCCGGCGGGAATTCAGTGAAAATTGCTGATAGAACTTCCACCCCATCAATGACTTCGGTTCCATCAGTCTTCTCGAATGTGGTACCGTCAAGGTCAAACTCTTCCAAATCTCGAATCGAGATAATGGAAGGTAGGATTTCTGTGAGAAGAATGTTTGTATCCACGGATTTCTCCATAGAGTCTTCTTCGGATTTGATTTCCGATTCCTTCACGGGTTTTCTGGACTCATCAAATTCATCGTCTATATCATCGTCCAAGGCCGCATCAACTTCATCCTCATTGTCATACACATCTGTGACATCATCTTTCCTAAATCGGTCTACATCTAATTCGCCCTCTTCATCTTCAGACGACCCGTCAAGCTCCCAAAGGATGTCTTTGGAAATTTCAGCCAACTCCGCTACATCGTCATCTATGGTAATTGTAGCTGATGTAATGGCTCCGGGTCGGGACATATCTGTGACTCCGGGAACAATTTCCCACTGGCCTTTTGTCACTACCAACATCACATCCGTGTCTACTTCCCCTTCCTTTTCCATCTCGACTTGGATGGTCATTAATTTATCAAGAATTTCGCCCACCGTAGGGATGGAACTTAACTCTCCCAACACGCCTTCTTTGAGATTTCTTTTCTTCGGTCTTAAACTATTCTTCATGTTCAAACTCCTATCTGGACTATCATGAATTTCATGTAATGATTTAACTCTATCTTTATCTCTATATCGAAAATTGATTTGATGTCTTCGCAATTGCTTTCAATCTTTGATGTTCTCTCTCGTGACACTCTATGCATAGGGTGATTCCATTATTGGTACTCCATAATGCTTCGCATTGAATTGCTTCCTCCAAGGTAGTGATGTTATGCTCCTTCATAATATCCGAGAAGAGATTGAGGTGATGGGCTATTAAATTTCCTCCTACTTGATGACAGTGTTGACAAGTATAGGAATCTCTTTCAAATACTTGTTTTCTCCACAACTTAGATTCAATGGAATGTCTAATTTGAGAAGCGAGAGATGTGATTCCACCTTTCCAATTGTGGTGGTTTTCTCCTGAATGAGTTTCTCTCCACCAACAACCACAAGACGTGGTATTGCCATCAGTTAAATAATGCCCGACCACAGTTGTATATTTGCCGCACTCACATAAGCATTTCCAAATTACCCCGCCCCACTTATCGGTTCCAATACTTTCTAAGGCTGTAAGGCGACCAAATTTCTGGTTCTGTAAATCTTTGTGTCGTAAACAACCACAAGACTTGGTATTTCCATTTCGTAGATTATTACTAAGTACATTTAGCTTATTACCACAATTACATAAACATTTCCACACCGCATGTCCACTATCTATTTTTACAAACTCAAGCACAGTAAGTCGTCCAAATTTCTGACCTATTAAATTTTTGAATTGTTTTTTAGACATGTGTTCTCGTCGGAAACAACCACAAGATTTAATACTTCCCGAAATTAAATTTGACCCGATGACAGTTGTGTCATTACCACAATCACATTGACATCTCCACCGAATTCGATTTTTTCCATTGAGGCTTCTCGAACTTTCCGCTTGTTCAATTACTACAAGTCGCCCAAATTTCTGACCAGTTAAATCTTTTATTTGTTTCACATTGTTCACATTGTTCACATTAGGTTCGTTGAAAATTAATATATTTGAACTGCAAATTCTTTAACTCTTCGTCAGACTTTTCTCTCGTAGACGTGGCTTCCGAACGTAAAGTAGTCGCAAAATCTCTGAGGTAAGGAGCAGTGGCGGCTTTCAACAACACAAGGGACCACACCATCTTGAGTTCCGCTTCATATCGTTTCTTCAACCAATTCAAAGCTGGGCCATAGGTTACCTCCGAAACGTCTGCAATCGCGGGGTAATAAAAAATACTTACATAAGGCGCACTTTCTGTCGGCACTTTGTAGAGGTAAACATCCTCTCCAATCTCTTTCCATAAGAACTTGAGCGATAAGGATTTGCGTATCATGTTGCGAGTTGAAATCCAAACCGCATATTCCCGAGTCGCATCACTGGAAAAAAGACCTGCGGGTAATCCTACCAAGTCTGAAATTTCATCCAACACATAGTCTCCCTTATAGTTACTACGCAAAGGGAGAATCGTATCTATGAAATTTACAGGGCGGGACAGACTGGATTTAGAAAAATACCCGTTCATAGAACGGGGGTCATTCTGTGCGGGGTTGGATGTGAAATTAACTGACACCTGTTCTATGACTACCGTTTCCAGATACCACGGTTTGAGAATATCCAGAGTATTGGATAGGGTTTCATCAATGATGTCGGGGGTTAAATCTAAGGTAATCATTCCACCACCAGTCAAAGACTTGGTGGTAAAATCAATCAACTGTTGTCGGGTCATTGCGACTCCTCTGTATTATCGAATGTAATCCAACAGTCTTTGAGCTAAGACTTTCTTGTTGCCTTTGGTATCCAATTGTGATTCTACAAGTATGTCTACCAATTGAGCCCGAGTATAATTCTCACACAAATACTCAATAGGGTCAGGTTGCTTGAGCAGGAGGTCAAGGAAACTCTCAGCTTCCTTTTCTTCTTCAACTTGTTCGGCTTCTTCGATGGCCTTAATGTCGGTAAAGATTGTCTCTATAACTGTTTCTTGTGGAATTTCAACTTTAGGCACAACTACCACTTCAACGGGATGAAAAGATTTGACAACACCAGTGGGTAGATATGCATAACCGTTAGCCTTAACAATAACAAATTCACCCAATAAATCTAAATCGTTAGAATTCTTAACTGCTTGTGCTTCTAATTTGTTCCATTCATATTGCATAAGGCATGGTACTTCAGTTTTGGAATGAGGGGGAAGTTCAACAAGTTTCTGGCATACCAGAATTGAGTATGTCCTTTTACTATCGTTTACTACAAAACCCATAATAAGTCACCTTTCTGATTAAAATAGGAATGTGGGGGAGACATTATCTCCCCCACATCAGGTTGGTTAGGTAGTAGGTGCCGGGACAATTCCACCGCTGATGGCACCCTTGACATACATACGGGGGTTGATAACTCTCTTAGCATATCTGGTTTCCATACCTCTACGAGTTTTGAGGTCGTCGAGGGTTACTGGCGGTGTGGCGAACAATGCCATGTAAGGAGCATAAACGTAACCTGCGTCGAGCCAGTTGTCACTCTTATGACCCATGACATATTCGTTGGTTGGGTAGTAAGGGTTCTTAATGACGGTCATGTCATTGTAAGTTCCCAGTACATAAGGACCCGGAAGAGGTTTCTTGGCATTCTTCTTGAAGCTATCCAAGGATTCGAGGACGTTGCAGACGTTTATACCGCAGACCATGAAGTTACCCTGCACTCTACGAGTGTTGGTGAAGATTTGGTTGGATGCGGCGATAACTACGTCTTTGAAGGCTTCCTTGTGCCACAAATAAGGAACACCGGACGGCATGTCCCTATCCCATGTAGGGATGGTAGAGAAGGAGTTGAGGTAAAGGTCGTTCAAGATTTCCATGTCAATGTTGGCACGGATTTGGTTTGACAAGGTGGTGAGCATTTCGGCTTCCATATCCTTACCAAAGGCCATCTTGAGGTCATATGCGCTGTCAAGTGAGTAAATCACTCTCAAGGCACGTTTTTCCGCTTCGATTGCATAGCTGTAGACGGAGGTGTCAACTTCAGGGATGTTATCGGGGTTGTCTTCGAAGTTAACCTTGTAGGTAGCATTAATCACAGAAGGGTCAGTTGGAGTCGGAATAAGAGGCGCAGTGTGGAAGGAAAGGGTTACCTCACCGGAGGTGTAGTTGATGGTACCGGAACCACCCTTATCACCCACAAGGATTGTAGGGGTTGTGGTGTCGGCAGTGAAGGTTTCTACTCCGTCAGTAATAGTGATGCTGGAAACCACGATAGGCTTCATGCCCAAAGTGAAGTCGAAAGCTGTTGTGGAGCCGTCACCTGTGTCATGGGGTTCCTGATACACTATTTCATGGGAGTACCAAATGTCTCCGCTACCGGAAACGAAGGGGCTGAACAACACGTCATTGGCTGTTATGTTACCCTTTGTGGTACCATAACGGAAGTCTTGGAAGAAGATTTCACCGACACGACGAGTCATTGGTTGTACGGATACGAGGTCGTGGGCCACGAGGTTAGGCATGACAGCCGCGATGAGGTCGAAACCGTAGTTAATGAAGTTGGAAATGCTGGATGCACTGGACTCTTCCTTGAGTACAGTTCTGAGGTTATCGAGCATAAGCAAAGTTGTGGTCTTCGCACGGGAAGACAGTTCAGGGTTGGCTGTGGTGATAGCCTCAAGGAAACCCTTAAATTGCTTATCTTCTCTAATAGACTCAGACTTCTGATACTGTTCGGTCAGGGTCTTGGCAGTCTCGGTAAGGGGGATACGCTTCGCATTCATGGTTAATTGAATCCTTTCATTTTATTCAACATCAAACTCAAACGCTCATTCAAATCACTTTTTTCAATCACGGGAGCTTCTTCTTTCTTGGTACCCTCTTCAATTTTCGCCAACTTGAACAAAGGAATTGCTTTTCTGACTTCAACAAGATTCCATGTCATCTTCTGGGATTCCATGAAAGCTTTCATCTCGGCTTCCTTAATTCCGTCAGTGAGAAGAACTTTTTCTATCATCAACATAGTGTGCTGAGATTTAATGGTTTTCAGTTCTTCTTTGAGTAGGGTTAGTTGGTTAGACATCTCTTTCCGCGACTGAACTTCTTTTTCTACTAACTTCTCTGCATCTCTAAGTGCTTCATTCTTAGCTTCTATCTCAGCTTCAAGCTTCAACAATTCGAGCTTACTTTCATTCACTTGGGTACGCAGTCTGGTTGTTTCCTTTTTATTCGGTGAATCAGTAGTGCTGATTCTCATTATACGTCTTTCAAACTGTTTTTTCTGTTTCTCATTCTTCTGTATCAAATTTTCATGGTCGGATACCATTTTTTGAATAGTTTCTTCCAATTTAGACTTTTCTGTATTGACAACCTGTAGTTGCTCTACCAAACTTTCAATCCGGTCCTGCAAGCAATCACGGGTTTCTTCGACTACACTGAGGAGAGTGAGAAGCTTTGTATTCTCTGATTCCTTAACGGTTGTGGTCTGAGAAGCAATAACATCTGTAAGTTCTCTAACTTTGTTCTCAAGGAATGTTACTCGGTCTGCCTTGGCAGTTTCAGTCAACAGTGTGGCTTGAGAAGCGTTCTTCAGTTCGGTCAAATTTACACCCAATTTTCCATAGATTCTCTCATAGAATCCAAAGTCTTCCTTAACATCCGCAGAGTCCAAGTCCTGACGCGCAATGGCTTCCATGACTAATTTAGGATAGGAACCAGCACATGACGGGTCTATTACGATGTCGTGAGTTATGTATTCATATGTATCGGGGTCAACAATACTCTTACCCTCAGTCATCTTCAATTCACCGGAACCACGGGATGATATTCCCACGGTGCCATAACGAGCCAGAGTATTGACGATTCGACCAGCGGGAGTATCCAGAACATCCAACCTACCCATGACCCTGTTAGTGGCTTCGTCCAGCCAAATTCTCCGCATACAGTGGGAGACTCGGGTCATAGAACTTTCCAAAGTGGCCGGGTGGTCCGCTTCACCCCAAAGAGAACGATTAGCTAATTTCTCTTGAACTGAAGCATTCCGAATTACATTTTCCCATAGAGCTTTAGGGTAACTTCGCTTATTGAAATTTTCCTCATCATAGACTCCTATCTGTCCTTCCAGTGTACACAAGACTCCTTGAGGTAATGTCTGGGTATTCCCCTCGACCAATACCAAACCGGGATTCTTAATGTTCTCAATAAGAACTTGTTTTGCCATTATATGCTCCAATCAAAACCTATCTATTAACAAAATGTTAGAGTGTTCTCTTTCTCTATATCAAATTTTCAATTAGAGATGGTGAATTTACACTTACAGCGTTTGAACTATCAGAGTAAATCGGCTGAAAGTATATGTGCGACTACCTTTAACCATCTGAACTTCAGCCCAATAAGTACCCTTGGCGGGTATGTCGGTCTCAGGGTCAAGCTCGTAAGATGCGAATCCCAAAGAAGATGGAACCTCGGGTGTCAATTTCCACACGATTGGTTCAGGAATCTCTTCATCTTCCTCGGGAACTACCACAACCGTGGAGTAACCTTCACGTTCCTTCAGAGTAATTTGCACCGTGTCTATTTCAGCCAAGCTATACGGGCTGTGAGTCCCTACGGAATCCACCAGTACAAACTTGAATCTGAATGTGACATCTCGGCCTGTGTAAATTGTAATGGGAAATTGGTTATCGAAATTCCCCTTGGTGACTCGACCCTCTTCCACTATCAGAGTGTTGGTGAAGGTCTGTTCGTAAACATCCTGCATCAACTCGTAGGGGGACTTGACTACCACATTGCCGGGAACTATAATCATATTGGTAATCCTACACTACCGCAAAGGGAAATGAAAAATTATAACTCTGACCGTTGTATTCGTAAATTACAGTTAAAATGTATCCGGTGCCTTCTACTGGTTCAAAGTCCGCAGTAGTCTTAGTCACTACTCCATTGACACTGGTCGTCACCACCATGGGGCTAACCACTACGGCTCCGGCTGAAGAAAGAATGGAAAAGGTAACTCGGGCCGGAGTAAGAATGGTTTCCTGTTTGGATTTACCTATGCAGGTCAGGGTGGTTTGTTCAGTGGTTCTATTGAACACAACGGAAGCAAACACATCCAGACTTCTATCCATGATGAACTGAACTCGTTCTGTTACCACGGATTCTGAACTTGTATAAATGAACATGATTTCAGTTTCCTCGGTGAACATGGATGTATCCAACTCACCAAAGTACAAATTTGTGAATGTATCTGAAGGGGTCATAACCTCGGAGAATT